>OIES01000007.1_pt1 | contig 210342 bp, 178 predicted proteins | sample 1581811 | NCBI WGS metagenome assembly OIES01 (sample SAMN03281021, study PRJEB24777) | human gut metagenome | isolation source: fecal sample PR177 from 1 month old male Malay infant, vaginal delivered... | reverse complement strand
AATGATCTCCAGGCTCTCCGGTGTGTATTCTGTATTTGTTTCGATTTTCAGCCCTGTGTATGCCAGCGTTTCGTTCATTTCTGTAAGCAGTGTGGTAATCTTATCGAACAGACGGTATCTCGATTTTCCGTGGCTTTTTTCCAAACCCAGGTGTACTTGTTTGCGTTTGCCTCGAATTTTGAACCATCTATATACGAATGCTGCAAATTGATACCTTCCGCTTCCTGGATATAAGAAATGACTGCCTTAAAAATATCCTGTACAGATTCTTTTATCTCTTCATTAATAAAGTAGCTGAAGGAACGATAGCTGGGAGTTTCCTGATCCATCAGATATATGTAACGAATGTTAACTTTACATCGGTCTTCCAATTCCCAAAGGGAAGCGTATCCTGTGTCCATAAAGCCGGACAGGACTGTCTTTAGCATGTTGACTCGATTATATCCGGGCCGGCCCATCTTGTGTAAGGGCTCCGGCTTAAGATACTTTTCAATTCCAATCTCCTCCATGATTTTGTCAAATGCTAATACCGGATCACAGATATCCAGACAATCTGAAAAAAACAGTGGTAATCTTCCCTGTTTTAGGCTATAAAATTTTTCGGTAATGTTATTCATGGTAGCTTAATTTTACCACAAAAAGAAGAACGCCTCCAGGTTTCATACCTGAAAGCGTTCTTTTTTTGGACTTTTTTCACAGCCCCAAAATCCTAAAAATTGTTTATGTTAAATAATATCAACCTTTAACATTTGAGAAATTATGTACTATACATAACAATTGAATTTATTGCGTTAACAAAACACCATCCGTTTGTGTTGTTAACATTTCACGTTCTCCGCCTGCAACTACTAAATGCATACCACGTAAACGGTAATAGCAGTCCACCGGCTGTCCAATGATTTTAAAAGATAAAGACTTCATTGCCAAATCCTCATCTGGATACTCTTCTTTAGTAAATGTAAAAGTATAATGTTCAACATTTGCCCATCTCTTCTCGCTTGCAATCCATCGATCAAGAAAAAGCCCAAATGTTGTCTCATCTACATCTATATGAGCTAATGTTTGCATAAATACCCCAATGGCACCTTCTCCCTCATTTGATATTCTTAATGTACCAGTAGATATTACAGACCCTCTTGGTTGAGGTTTTACAACTGTCTGCTCATTTACACCATTTAATAACAACACGCTCTGATCTACTCCGAAAGCAAAAGTTGGTATAGAACATAATACACACAACAACACTCCTATACATATACTCCTAAAAATTTTCTTCATATCTTCTCCTAATTAAAAATTTAAATATTTTAATATTTCAGTAAACTCATTTTCATCAAGTATTCCAGATAAATAGTAATAGGCACCATCATAATTTATAGTTGCACTATATTCAATTTCTTTTTTAGATAAAATATTCTTTTCTATCTTTATGTTTTCTTTTAACCAGGTATTATATACTTCCTTATGTGTCTTTCTGTCCGAAGCTATACTATTAGATGCTGTTACAGGATATTTCGCCTGTGTAAAATAGAACTTTTTTCCATTATACTTAAACTCTAAGGTTGCATTGCCTTCATTTAATTCTATTTTAACAAATTCCATTTCAAAAGGAATATACACCATTCTTAAAGGGGTGATTCCTAACAATTCCTTTATTTCATTGTAAGCCTCATCAATTCCATCCCCCTCCATCAAGATATATTGATCATTATTCCATACAATATTACTCTTTGCTCCTTCCCTCTCCCTCATTCTATAGTTATAAGCCTTCTTCGCCGATGTCCCCACAGAAGTCCCACCAATTATCAAAACCACTAACAGCGCAACAAACGCAGGCCTATGCATATATTTTCCTGCGTTGGTCAGACAGTTTTTTAGTTTTACCTGCCTTTTAACAGCAGGTTTGATTCCTCTTTTATCCATCTCAGCCAATATTTTCTGAAATTCACCGGGCGGTGCTTCAAGTAGATCAGAATCTGGTGCTATTTCCGGGTGCTCCTGCATAAAATCAAGCAACCGTGCATCCATTCTTACTTGTCGTGTTAAAAAATATTTTATTCGCTTGAAAACAGAACATTTTTTTCCATGATTCCTATCTTGGTCCACGCACACACCTCATAATTACAGGTTATCCTGAAGTTCCCACACGCTTTGGGGTTGACATTTTGTTGCTAACGTTTACTATAATAGTATATCGATATTGGGAGGCAACGTCTTATGAAAAAAATCATTTTAACCGGCGGCGGGACAGCCGGACATGTTACCCCGAACCTTGCTCTGATTCCATCTCTGAAAGAACATGGCTATGAGATCCGTTACATTGGATCCTATCAGGGAATCGAACGAAAACTCATCGAAGGAGCGGGTATTCCCTATGATGGTATCTCCTCCGGTAAACTCCGCAGATATTTTGACATCAAAAATTTCTCCGACCCATTCCGCGTTGTGAAAGGCTATGGCGAGGCCCTGAAGCTGATAAAACTCCACCGGCCCGATGTCGTCTTCTCCAAAGGCGGTTTTGTTGCCGTTCCCGTTGTTCTTGCGGCAAAGCATTATAAAATTCCGGTTATTATCCATGAATCCGATATGACTCCCGGACTGGCTAATAAAATCTGTATTCCATCTGCGGCAAAGGTCTGCTGTAATTTCCCGGAAACTCTGGGATACCTTCCAAAAGAAAAGGCATGCCTTACCGGTTCACCGATACGCAAAGAACTGTTGCAGGGCGATCGGCTTACCGGGCTTAAATATACCGGTTTGTCTGCCAACCGCCCTATCATTCTTATTATCGGCGGTAGTCTCGGTTCTGTTACCGTTAACCGCTCTGTACGCCATATACTTTCAAAACTGCTTGAGACCTTCCAGGTAATACATATCTGCGGCAAGGGCAATCTGGATGAAAGTCTGAAAACCACCGAAGGATATGTACAGTACGAGTACGTTGACGCACCTTTGAAACATTTATTCGCTGCAGCGGATCTAATGATATCAAGAGCAGGTGCCAATTCTATCTGTGAAATTCTGGCACTCCATAAACCTAACATCCTGATTCCACTTTCTGCTGCTGCCAGCCGCGGTGACCAGATCCTAAATGCGCGGTCATTCGAAAAACAGGGCTTCAGCTGCGTCCTGGAAGAAGAAAATCTTTCTGATGATTCCCTGTTCCAGGCCATTACCCAAACATATAATGACCGTCAAACCTATATCAGCCGCATGGAACAAAGTGAATTGCATAATGCCGTCGATACAATCGTGGATATGATCGAATCTCTGGCTTCAAACTAAACATTATTAAATTTTTAAATATCGTATTTGGGTCCGAGAATCTTTTTCAGACACATTCTTGTCCTGTAAATCCGGGAGCGGCATACCGTTCCCGGTATCTCCAGCATTTCACAGATCTCCGGTATGGTTCTCTGTTCAAGGAAATACAGAACAGCCATCTCTTTCCATTCCTGTCTCATATTGGCGATTTCCGTGGTAATTCTCTGTATTGCTTCCTCACTGATAATAATATCAATCGGATCCGTTACCACATACGTGGTCAGCATCTCAATACATCTTACCGAATTCTCCTCATCAAGACTGACCTTTTCATAACGTCCATTCTTTCTGAGACAGTCAATCGCTTTTCCTTTCAGGATTTTCACCAGCATCGCTTTCTTGCGTGTTGGAGACCATGTTAATGAATACTTCCTAAAATAAGCTATGAAAGTTTCCTGGACAACATCTTCAAGTTCCATATTGGGAACATTCAGCGCTCTCGCAATTCGGCGGAGCGTTCCCTGATACTCTTCGTAAATCGACTGTAACAGCATATCTTCATCTTGTTGCATGCTCATCTCCTATGCCCCCTTTGATTACAGGGTGCTCCTTATGGCAGCTCCTGTTTCTGTTAATTCTTCCGGGCTCACCTCTCCCGGTACCCACGAAACCATAACAGGCCCTTTCTCATAACGAGGAATAATGTGCACATGAAAATGAAATACAGTCTGTCCTGCTTCCACCCCGTTATTCTGGACTACGTTAAACCCGGCGCAATTCAAAGATTTTTTCATCGCCGTTCCTATCTTTGCTGCCAGTGGAAGGACCTTGGCCGCAACATCCTCATCCAACTCGCAGATGTCGCTGTAATGCTGCTTTGGAAGAATCAAAGCATGTCCTTTTGATGCCGGGCCCAAATCCAGAATTACACGGAACGTCTCGTCTTCGTAAATGGTTTCTGACGGTATCTCGCCATTAGCAATTTTGCAGAAAATACAATTGTCATCCCTCACACTCTCACCTCCTTCCATTTTATCCCCATATCTCGGTATTGCGTTTTTTCCTGGGCCTGCGATATAAAAGGATCCCCATTACAATGCCTATTAATAAACCTGCAATATGCGCGGCATTATCAACACCTGTGCTGGTAAAGCCAAAATACAGGGAACATACAATCATCACAACCAGCTGTCTGGTACTCAAGTCTTCCAACCGGCCACGATTTATGATGACGGCGTATAAAAGTCCGCCTATCACACCAAATATAGCTCCCGAAGCGCCGGCTGATACGACGTTTCGGTACTCCCCTAAATTAACGGCCATGGATACGATATTCGCCCCCACTCCGCAGATCAGGTAGAAAAACAGATATTTTATATGACCCAGGGCTCTTTCCAGATTATCACCCAGGATAAAAAGAATCAACATATTGTTCATAATATGGCTGATTCCAAAGTGCATAAATACAGAGGTAATCAACCGGTAATATTCACCTTTTTCTATTACCAGCGGCGCATACATGGCGCCGTGCGCCACCATGAATGATGTATTCTCCGAAGAACCTGTCGCCTCCAGAAAAAGGAAGTACAGCACGTTTAACGCGATAAGGCCGGTATTTACATATGCTTTTTTTCGTCCGTACAAATCTTCCATTGTGCTCTCCTTATAATCATACGACCATTCTAGCACAATTTGCCGCTTTATGTAAATATAAATCCAATATTTGCAATATAAACTTCTTCTCCAGGCAAAAGTACCGCGGTTTCGTTCATCTCCAGCAGCCTTCCGCCTACCGTAGTTCCGTTTGTCGAATTTAAATCCGTAATCCTGTATTCCTCCCCCTCTCTGTCTATTCTCGCATGGAGACGGCTGACTGTATCACGGGATAATACATAGTCTGCCAGTCCTTCCTGTTTACCAATAATAAACGGAACGTAGGAAATGATAATGTCGGGGATTCCCGGTTCTGTACTGCGGAGGCATCTGGAATTTAAAGGCCGTTCCTGTTCAGTCAAAAGGGCCGTAGTACACTCCTCATTCTTAAAATTTACCTCATGATTACCTGCAACTGGAATATCATGACTGTTCTCAGGTTCTTCCTGAAACACCATCTGCCACTCATGGCGACTTTCTTCCTCATCATATCTGTTTTTGTCCTCTCGTTCAACAAAATCTCCTTCTTTCAGATCTCCCTCCAGTAATTTTGGAATGACGATACGCACAAATAAAAAAATCGCTGTCAGCACATCCAGTGCCACCAGAAGCGGCCAGTATTGTTTTATACCTCTTTCTCCATATAAAAACCAGCAAAAAACAGGTCCGCCTGCAGCAATAACGGCAAAGGTTAAAATATTGCGGACCAGAGTTCTCTTTTCCACCAGACTTTCTTCTCTCTTTTTACTGCCCTCCTGTAATATAGTTTTGTTCTCAAACACCTTTTTTTCGCGCTCTTTCCACTCCGGTTGTCTTCGCACCGCTTTTTTATTCCTGCTCACCGGTCGTATCAGCTCCGCCTCTCCATCGGTTTCCATCGCCTCCGCCTGCCAGTCATTATCTTTCATCTCCGGCTCTTTCCCCCACTCGTTTCTCATGTCATCAGACTTGTCCCGGCCTGTCAGCCTCAGAAGATCCCCCATTCCATAGTTCTCCTTTAAGCTCTCCTGATAAAGTCCGTATGCCATTACTACACACTCCTTATCCTGATGATTCACCTTTCCCAGAAGGTATTGCAGAAGAGCCGTCATCTCTTCCGGAAATATCCCCTGACGTCCTGGAATGAGACAGAGATACACCGTAAAATTTTCCGGCTCCACATAGATATAATCCGGTTCTAACAAAATCTGGCCTTCCTGCAGCAAATACGTCTCCATCCGCTCCAGAGTCCTGACGATCCCCGTAATCAGGCATCGGAGCTCCTCTGCCCCCAGGCTCTGGTATTCCAGAAGCCGCGTCAGAGGCTGTCTCGATGTAATCTCATAGTAGTAAGATCTTATGTTATCCACCTGCTTCACATGAAATTTCAAAAGTCCATCGATGCAGTTGGAGGCCATCATCCGTATCTCATAGCTGTCGTAGAAAGTTTCTTCCGGGATAATAATCAGATAATTATGCTTCAGTTCTCTTTTATATGTAATTTCCATTTCATTCCTCCTGGTTTAAAAGACTGCACATCCGAAGAAAATTCTCCGGATCATATTCATTCTGGCGAATTAGAAGGGACCAGGTTCCCCCTTTTCCAGAGGCGCTGACGCTCCGTCCCATCAGTGCCGTTCTTTTTTCCTCTATGATGAATTTATAGCCGCTCCAGGAGAATGGTCTTCCTGCCAGGCGTTCTGCATAGGCTGCCGCCTCCTCCTCCGTAATCTCCTCTCCATGACGTAAATACTCTGAGGCTCCCTGCAGTGCCATCGCTCCCACTGTCTCATCCCGCAGCCTGTATGCTGCCTGAACAGAAAACAAAACTGCCCACAGGACAAGCGCCATAACAAAGGCTGCCTCTATGGTATAACTTCCTGCCAGTCTTTTTTTCATGAAATCACCATCCAGATCCACCCGGGAATGAGGAACGGTAAAAATGGCACCGTCATTCTGTGTATATTTATTCCATGTTTTTTTCCATGTAGGAATAGAAACAGGCAAAATATACCGCCCCATAATATTCCGTATAAAAGCAGCCGCACATTATCATAAAAGCTTAAGTAAAGCCCACTGACCACGAAAAACAAGCCATCGCCATTTCCGATCGCGCCTGCGGTCAGCCAACCTGCTGCCAAAAGCACCACCCCCACCAGCCCCCCGCTCAGGGCCTGTAAAACAGGCTCCCCACCAGTCAGCCTGATGGCACCTGCAACTGCCCCATAGCCCAGATACAGCCATACACTTACACTTTTATTCCGCAAATCCTGCCAGGCCGCAGCCGCTAAAAATGTCATAAATATTATATGTACCCATTTTATATCTTCCATTGAGTCTCCTCCTTTCCCGTTCCCTCTCTATTTCGCGCAATAAGAACATGGCCCCAGATATTCCACCTCCGACAACGGCACCGCACGCACATAAGCGACAATAGAGGAACAATTCCTGTCGCCATGATAGCTCTCCCCGCTTGGCATGATATATATAGAACTTCCCGGTCCCGCAAGGCCGCCGCATCTGGCACACGGTTTATACTTCCTTCCATCAGAATTTCTCACAGTTCCTACATCTGCAAAAGAAATTACGCTGATATGATTGTAAAGATAGTGGCAATTCCTGTTTCTATGGTACCGGGTACTGCTCTTGCCGATATAGACCAGTTCATCTTCCATATCCTGTCCGGTATCTCCATTCCCCTTACCGCCGTCTCTGCCGATCCATGCTCTTCTGCAGCTTCTGGCCGTCATTGGCACACTCTTCATGCGAAACACGGGAAATGGAAGAACCATCTGGTAGCTGAGAATTAAGTCTATGGTTTCTCCGTCCTCCAGAATCCGGGAGCCGGACAGGGAAAACTGACCGGACTTCTCCGTATGAATCCGGCTTCTTATCCTTCCTTCCGCATATAAGCGAAAGCCTGTCCTCGTCATATCCTCAATGAGTTCCTCCGGAATTCCGCTTTTCTTATAGACTTCGCTTTCCAGCGTGGAATCGGACAGCACCCCCGCATACTGGCTGATTTCCGCGCACACCTGTTCCAGCTCCGTCTGTATTTTTCTGCTCTCATTCATCAGTACCATCGGAATCATCAGCATCATCATGGCAAACAGGAACAGCGGCAGTGCCAGCGCGGCTTCTACCGTAATGCTGCCGCACACACGAAGCCGATCTCCCAGCTGCCGGTACCAGACATGCCGGGGGGAGGCGAAAGATAATACCCTCTTTACAGGGAGGCCGTAAATCTCAAGGGGGATTCGTACCTGGAGAGTAACTGATCTTTTTTTATTAAAATCCTTTGATAAGGGCCGCTGAAAAAAGGGCATTATCCATCGCCTCCTGTTCTAATATGCTTTGTCTGTATGCACTTCCATGGTATAGCGTGGATCCCCACCCAGCCAAAACAGATGCTTTCCAGTACCAGTGCCAACAATCTTGGCCTGATATGCGCACCGTTCCATGGTAAAATCCGGCTGTTTTCTGGAGAGATTTATCTGGACTACGTCCATCACCCGATAATACAGACGCTCTGCCGGTTCTATAAACAGCAGCATCTTTAAGTAATCCTCATAGCGCTTTCCCTCCCCCGTCTCCTGTCCTGCTTCCACTTTTCCCTGTTCTCCCAGGGTCAGAAGTCCGTCTAAATTCAGTTTCCACGTCTCCCTCGTCTTTATAAGCGGAACTCTGTCTCCGGCCAGAAGAGCCTTTAGATCTGCCGCCGCTTCCCCCAGAGCCCATACTGTCATTACAAAGAACGCTACAATCCCTGTAAGCGGTGCAGTCCCGGTAATACCAGTAATTGCCGCGGCCAGCGCACGCGCCTCCTCTCTCTTCTGGCTGTCTGACAAGATATGAATAAGATTAAGTCCTTCCCGCACTGCCAGAACTCTCGCCGCAGCGAATTTTAGATTTTCTTCATCTGTTGATTTGCCTCCCAGCACATATTCCTGCTCATAACGCACCGCCTTCTGGTCATCCGACAAAAAACAGGTGAAAAATCCGCCTATATACTCATCAGTCAATATGCGTTCCAGAAAATTGTCCTTCAAAATGTCTTCTGTATGTATTACCGACGGAAGTCCCTTTGTCTGAATCACACCTTTAGAGACCTCCTGCCCTTCAGGAAGGACTAACATCAACAGATCCAGTCCCGCCATCTGCTGAATCTGTTCCAGAAGATTCTGCTTTTCCGGTTCCTTCAGCCCCGCCCGAAAGGAGAGCTCCGGTATCTTCACCCTATCCCAGACAGCCTCAACAGATCCCCATAATGCATCCTCATCCGGTTCATCTCCCTCGTCCTCGTCGTCCCAATCATCAATAATCTCTTCGACCTCATAAGACTGCTCCACCGCACGGTCAATCAGCGCCGTATTTCCTTCTGTCCCAGGGAGCATGGCTTCTATCTCCCTCCGCTTCTCTCCGTTCTCAGAAATGTATGACTCATAGCTGGCCAGTTCCTCCTCCATGGCGCTCCGTATACCTTCGCTTAAATCATCCCTCTGCTGCTCTGTGTCTGCCCTCGTTTCCTCCAGATGTGCAGCCAGTTCGTCAGCTTTCTTTTCGTAGGTCTTTATCAGCCCCGGAAGGCGCTCCGCCTCTTTTTTTAACTGCTTTGCGGCGGTCCGAAAACCGGATCCATCCCAGCCGGCCAGTCTGGCGGCGGCCTTTTTACGATGCTCTTCCTGGCTTTCCAGCGATTTCCATATGGCTTCAAGCGCACGCTCCATGCGTGCCGCCTCCCTCGCGTGGCCGCTGTACGCCTCTGAAACGGTCTGCAGGGATTCCGCCTCTTTCAGTTCCTTCCATAAAGTTTCCGCTTCGGATTCTTCCGCCACAGTATCCCAGATTCCATACCGCATGTAATCCTGTATCTCCTGCTTAAGATTGGCTCCGTGCTCGTCGGTAATACGGGAAATTTCTTTGACCGAGGCGGACTGAATGACAGCCGGATACCAGCCATGGGTTTCCATATAAGGCTCCATATGCTTCAGCCACGTACTGCCTGGCTCGTCCTCATCTTCGTATTCCAGCAGGAAAAGCCGGTACTGCTCCCATGCCGCCCGGTGATAGCCGCTGAATACAGAATCCATGGCGGAATCTGCTGCCATCTTCAGATACCAGCCTGCCCCTGCGGTCCTGGCGGACTCGACGAGCCCGCACACCAGACTGCAGACACACAGCATAACCAGGCTTAAGAATACGGTTATCTGCCCGCTTTTGCGCATATTAATATACCTCTTTCGACTGACTGTTGATTTCCTTGAATACATTGTTCAGCAGGGTTGTAATCTGTTTCTTAAAGATGATTACAAGACCGATCAGCACCACCAGTATTTTTACTATAGTTGGGAATTATACGATATTTAAAGGTTTTTTACAGTAAACACATTGTCTACTCTGTTTTTAAACTTAGATTAGATAAGAAATGGATTGATTTTTATGTATCAAAGATTTTTAATAAAGGCAAGTTCTTTTCGATTTATTGCCTTTTGAAGTTTTTGATTCTGGGTACTAAGTTTTTTAACTTCTTCCTCCAATTTTTCGATTTTTCTATCTTTAAACGATAACTCTTGGTGCATAGCAGCGTCTAAAACAACTTTTCTAGGACTCACAAACCGCATTCCCTGTTGACGTTTCATGGCAGCGTCTAAGGCCATTCTGACCTCTTCATTCTTGTAGAAAAATGCCCTGGACAATTCTGTTCGCAGTACCAATTCAGCAACTGTTATCTTTTCAGCCTGTTGCTCCATATTTCCTATGGCCGCTATGGCGCGTGCTACCTTCTCCTTGCTTGAACGATGGTTTAGCTCTACCATGTGTTCATATTTTTTCATACCACTTCCCACCTCCTAATTATCTCTAAAAGAATTACGTCTAAGGCCTCCCTCATTTCACGGGTTTCCTCTTCCAGCACTGTATTGCTCATTTTACGATAATATTTTACAGAGCTGGTATTTGCATGTCCCAAAAGCCGTGAAATTGTATAGTCGTCCACATGCATTTCCGTCAGCTTCCTACCATAAGTATGCCGATACAGATGTGTATTAAAGCCAAACCGCTCTCCCTGATCGTCACGCAAATCCTCTTTTGCAATCATAACCATAACCTGATATTGTATCATCGAATACTGAAATGGTTCATTCGGGTTTTTATTGCTAGTAAAAATATAAGGTGTATCTCCATACCTACTTTTTGTATATTCGATTGATTTTAGAATAAGTTTTGCCACATCATCACTTATGGGCTTCTCATATTCGCTCGTTTTCACCGGATTGATTGTAATAATATAATTTCCATCTTCTTTCCGCAGGCATTTAGGGGACAATGTTAATGTATCTGAAATTCTGGTCCCCAACATCTGATGAATCATGAGTGCTCTGGCTATCTGAGGGTCCATAGTAACAATATGCCGGTTCAACCGAATCAACTCCGAATCAGAATATGATTTAAATAGAGCCTTCTTTCCACGGGGAATATCTCCGTCTAAAAACAAACCGTTCAATGCCGGATACTCCAATATCTTAGCTTCTATTTCTAAAATTGTCTTTAGTTGGCATAGTTCGCTGCGGAAACACCTTCTTTTCAAGTCCTCTGTATTAAGGTATATTAGGTATGCTTCCATATCAGCCCGTTGTAAATCTTTTAAATCCTGTATCTTAGGTCTGTGCTCTTTTAAAAATTTAGAAAAGCGGCGCACAGCGCTCAGTTCTGACAGCACCGTCTCCAGGCAATTATGCTTTAATTCCACATAAATAGCCTGTTTTATTTCCTCCCTGATTTGTACTTGAGTAATCTTCGTGAAGTTGAGTCTGCTGACGTTCCTGATTGGATTTGTTTTATAAATTTTCTGCTTTAACTGCCCCAAATCCCAAACATCTTTTTCATATTCCGGCCGCGGGTCCTGAACGTCTAAGTATCTCAATATTTTTTTCAAATATAAGATAACCTCATTTTGGTTTATCTTATCCTTTTGATAAACAACCTGCGATGTTTTATGATATAGTTGATATCCATTTTTCAATAGCCAAGATTTTAAACGCTTTATCAATATCTCTGAATCTTTTTCCCGCAGACTGGTGAGTGTTCTTTCCCTTTCCTGAAGGAAACGACATAATATATTATATTGCCTAAAATCCTCCCGCATACTTGACAGCTTTATTTGATTTCCCCTGGATATGATGAATGGCCGTAGTTCCATTCTTAGGCCCTCTGTCGGCAGCTTTTCAAGGTTAAAATGCCAATCATCTCCCATGTATTTATTCGCGATCTGCTCCTCAGTTGCGTTTTGGAAGCATGGCATGTCTCTAATATAAATTTTAAGTTCTGGCCGGTTTTCCATGGTATCCTCCTTTCTTTAAGCTGGCAGCCAAATTGTTTTCGGGGTTACTAAAATATTCTTCATTGGCATTTCTGACCTTTGTCGGCATGTAGTCAAGGTACTGTAATGTCATCTGTTCGTTTTCATGTCCCAGGTAATCACGAGCCGTCTGGATGGAAGCCCCATGAGCATATAAAAAGGTTGCCACGGTGTGTCGGTAATCATGAGACTTGAATTCGTATTCATCACAGCTAATTCCGATTGCATTCAACTGATTTATCATCTGCTTATTAAATGTACCCGTATGATAAGCATGTCCCTTAGCACTCTTAAAAATAAATTCGTTAGGGCCTATATGATTACGCTTAATATAATCTGTCATAACACGATACAGAACTGATGGTATGGGAATTGCCTTTTCTGACCTCATTTTATACTGGTATACTTTCACCCACCCAGCATTGTTATTCCAATAATATGCATTTCCCCTCAATGTGCATACCTCATTAATACGAAGCCCCAAACACCATAAATTCAAAAACATCAAACGCAATGCCATTGGAAAATGATACAGGTTTTGCAAAATCGTCTTGACTGTATCCTCTGGCACACAACGGTCATGGTGAATGGGAAATGTTTTTTTCAGATAATATTCAATCAGAAACGGGATATCAGATATCCACCCCCTTATTTTCAGAAACCGGAAAAACTGATAGATACAAATCATCTTTACATTGTAAGTCTCCGGTAACAATTCTTCTTCATCTAACCCACGAAAATAATGCTCCATATCCTCCGCAGTTAAATCTATTACCCTCTTACCGGATTCCTCTATGGCTTTAACAAACTGGACTACAAAATAATATTTGTGCCGGATATCAGATAGAGCCCTGTCAGTCAAACCGATTTGATATTGAATATAATCCTGTACGAGCCTTCTATTCTCCTTATTTGTTATCCCGTAGAATCTCAGCCGTAATATCGGATTGCTTGGGTTCATACGCTCTTCTGGCAAATGAAAGCGTTCCGTATACCATACGTTTGCCCTCCAGTTCGTTTCCTCTGCGTCCAGAAACAGGCGCTTTCGTATATTATCCACAATCTGCATGGCTGTATCTACATTCACCACTTTTTTTGCCACGATGTTGCGGAATGCCTCAACCTGGTAAAGCTCCAGTTGCTCTATGTCTTCAATACCACTCTCCACACAGAATTCATAAAACCATTTTAGCGGAAGTAAGAATCGTACTCTCCGCATGTTGCACGCCGGCTCATTATTTATAACATACATCAGCATATGAAAAATCTGCTTTTTCAATATGTACGGTGCCTCGATACTAAAATCCCATACAAGCTCATGCTTATCTCTTGTATAGTAAAAGGAGTTCGCTATTTCATAATCTGGATAGTATAGCAGGAATAGCTTCTGCTCTTTAAAATCTAACAACCTTTTGGGAATCACATGCAGGCTTTCATGCCGTTTGATATCCTGGAGCTTAACACGGTCCATGCCTTTCACATATGTCAGTAAATTCTTTTCCGGCATTTTGAGGCTTCGTTCATACTGATCCCTTAACTCATAACTTATTTCTGAAACAGACTTTACCTGATTGCGTATCAGAAATTCAATCAACTTATTGCGTATCGGCCGCTCTAAACCGCATTCCATAATATCCTTTATTAGTCCTTGATACTGAACCGTCAAATCATACGTCTTGAGTTTCTTAATCGCATTCTTACATAAGCTTCTTTTGGCCCTGGCCCGGATACCACACAGATCCAAATACTCCTCAAAACATGGCAGAATGTTTTCCCCTATCTCGGCAGTATTATAAATTTCTTGCCGGACCAGAAATTCCTCTAAGATGATTTTGACGTCTTCCCGAATCGTTGGGCAGCTGCTTATCAGGTTCTGTAGCGGTTGAAACGCTTGGTCTTCGTCTTCCTGCTGTAAAGCAATCGGTATCATATTATCACCTCCCCACGCTTATAGCAGTTCATCTACCATGTATAGGTGACGATTTTTCTCATAATACTCCTCACTTGCTTCAACCAATTCATTGGTTTCGATATTTAGATAGTTTATTGTAGTCTCCAAATTGCGGTGCCCAAGAGCCTTGCTGATAAGCGGAACGTCCCAGCCACTTTTACGTCTCTGATTCGCAAAATAATGACGCAGCATGTGGGGTGTTGCCTCAATCCCGGTTTTTTTCTCTAACCTGCCCAGCATGGCATAAACAGTATTTACATTTAATGGCTTACCTGCAGAACGGCCTGCTATATTGACAAACAAATAGTCTGTATTTTTCAGCAATTCTCTATACTCCGATAAATAATAAAGCAGTATTTCAAAGGTATCTGTAGAGACCAGCGCGCTTCGATATTCAGCGTTTTTTGCTCTTGCTCCATTTTCGTTATCTTCCCGGAAGTACACACTTATAAGCCGTTTCTCATAATCAATATCCTTGGTATAATTAATTCCCAGCATTTCTCCAATACGAAACCCGGTCTCCGCTAATAATAAAAGCATTACCAGGTCCCTGTAATTGGTACAGGCCCTTAATAACTCCAAGAGCTGATCTTGCGCAATGCTCCTACCAGTATGCCTTTCACCTTTTAGGAACCCATCAAATACCCTCCGCTTCTTAGTCCGTTTAACGCCGGCGCTGTTTACGAAGGTAGCGGTTTGCTCTTTAAATATCCTTAGCTCGTCAAACTGCTCTCTGTACATTCCTAAAAACTGATAATATCCAAAGACATCTTTTAAGTAAGTATTGCAGGTATTATTGCTTGGCGCTTTCTGTAACTCTTTTGAAAGATGTTTACCATCTTTTATCCATTGTAAAAAATCAGCAAAATGCTCATACTGTTTATCAAACTTCAGGCTAAATACCGCCTCCGTATCCACCCCCTCTTCATCACAAAAATTCAAATAATAGGAAAGCGAAAATGCCATTCTTCTTCTCGTATTTGGTGATCTTCTCACCCGCATTTTATGATTAAGATATTTTGTAGGCAGAACAACAATTTGACTATCTTCACTATGACGAATTGAAAAGTAAATCGCTCCCCTGTCTTCTATCTTGTCCACATAATACGGTTTCAAGTGCTGCCCTCCTTTCTGTGACCTGATTACAGTATATACTTTATTGTGTTTTATGTCAATACTATCTTATTGATTTATAAATCAATAAAATGGCGCGATGTATTCCCCTGACAAACTCTGATATTTACAGAAACATTGACGTTTTCTTGCCACCATGCTATAGTTTTGACAGGTGATTAATATGACAACTAACTTTGACAAAGCAGAATTCGCTTCTCTATTAAAAAAGGCAATCGGTACACGAAAACAGGCGGAATTTGCTGAAACAGCCGGAATAAGCAAAGAACATTTATCCCGCTTCATAAACCAAAGGCTGGACGCAGCTCCGTCCGCAGAGACCTTAAACCGTATTGCACAGCAGACCAATACTGTGTCTATTTCTGATCTCTATGCCGCTGCCGGCTACATCATGGACGAATTCAGCGAGGATAATATTTCTTCAAAGGAGGCCCGTGCCATTAAATTAATCAATGCGACTCTGGTATCCGCGTTGACAAAATTTAAAGCAGCATGGACCATAGATTATAATTTCAAAGGGGAAGGACGTCATTTATCTATTTGTTTTGAAAATGCGCCGCTCCATCATTGGCATTTCCACTATATGGAACACAATATAGATTCATCTATCCAACAGCACCTGCAGAAAAGTTATTTAAACCTCATTTTTAAGGACTTTGAGCCTCAGGATAAATATTCCTTCGTGACATCATCGCCCAGTGAATACGAGGCCTACAGACAGAAACCGCCAAAAAACCTACAGTTAAACATCTCTGTTATTTTGGTAAAAAACGATACTTTAAGTATTGTGGAGGAAACCTTGCTGCAGAGTAATCATGCTTTGTCAAAAGAAGAGTTAATGGAATTTACTTTTTAAATACGGTCTCCTCTAAAATAAGAATATGTAAAAGCCGGACATTGATCTGTCCGGCTTTAAATCTATAAAATCAATCCTATTTGTTTTGTATACCGCTCTTTTCAGAGTCTCCCCCAGCCGGGTAACATATACTGGGCCAGCAAGCCCTCACTGCACCTTTGTCATGCCTATCCAGACACAATCTGCAAGCAGCCACTCTCCATAAATGCTTATCGCTGAAATATGGGCGTTGTTTTATCTCATTTTTTCCCTGTTGCTACACAGGCAGGCCAAAACCTCTGCTCACATTCTTCACAGGCAACGGATCTCCGCAGAATGCTCATGGCACGAAATGGGTCTTCACCACCCTCCAGTCCATTAGTTCCGGTCCTGGCAGGCGAAAATAAAATCAATCGTATATGCATGTCCTATTTAGTTCCTGCCGGCCTTTTATTGACCTGCAATTATATAATAAGACATATGGCACAAAAATTTAACGGCGAAAACCGGATAGTAGGACGGTGTATTTTGGTAACTCGAAACTATCAATACCTAAAAAATAGCAAACCTTTTATATAGTGAATCAAATGTTGCTTATCAGAGTGTAGCCGTTTATTTTAACCTTGATGATTGTTGAGTAGTTTAATTTAATTTTTTTACACTAGACCTGATTAATTCAAAGTTGATAAAGTAAAAATCAGGTGGTAAAATAAAGTGGGCCTTTATTCATATTGAGCAAAATACTAATTTATAGCAAAGGTATTATCTCAAATGAGTTTACCTAAAGCAAATTGCCAATTTTAGATTAAGTGGAGGTAAACCAATGAACCATGCGCTTTTAAATGAATATATTAAGCACTATTTAGAAGAAGATAAAACCCGAAGCGCTATTATGCTTACGGCTCCTTGGGGTACAGGAAAAAGCTACTATATTCAAAATATATTAATCCCCTTTTTAGAGCAAAAAGGAGAGAAACGCTGTATTGTTGTGTCATTGTATGGTCTTAATAGTATATCAGACATTAATAGAAGTTTGTATATAGAAATGCGTTTTAAAAAATTAAGAAGTAAAACTGAATCACAGGCAAATAGCGTTATTCTTGGGAAAACAGTATTCAAAGGTGTAACGAGCTTTTTAGGAATTGATATTACGCTTTCAGAAGAAGAACTGAGTAAATTATATACTTCTATTAATTTTGGGGGTAGACTAATTATATTTGAAGATATTGAGCGGACAAATATTAATATTTTTGAGTTTTTAGGATATATAAATAACTTAGTTGAACAGGACGGCGTAAAAGTTTTACTTGTAGCAAACGAAAAAGAGCTAATTAAATATGTCCCTATTGAATTTAAATCGAAAGAAGAAAAAGACGCACATCAACTATGGACAGCACATGACTCTAACAGTAATCGAGAATATACAGATGAAACTAAAAATTATTTAAGGATAAAAGAAAAGTCAATTAGTGATACCATAACTTATATCTGCGATAGCAAAACAGCAATAAAAAATATTATTTCGTTATTTGAAAACCAAATGATGTCTACCTTCACAAACAACAGTAATTTAGATGAAATTATAAATATCTTTAATGATATCGGCGAAAGAAATTTGCGTTCATTCTTATTTGTATGCCAAAAAACAGCAGATATTTTTAAACAATTAAATAATATAAATGATGATGAATTTATCAAATGTATTTTTTTCGGTAATCTTACATTTATTTTAAAAATGAGACGAGGAGAACAGCAAATTTGGACAGACAAGAAAAGTATTTCATATACATTAGGTAGTGATAAATATCCTCTTTTTAAATTTTGTTATGATTTTATTGTTAATCATATTATTTCGCAATCAAACATAGATAAAGCTCTTGAAGAATTTTTAGAAGCGAAACTATATGATATGAAAAAGTCAAACTCGGATAAAGATTTAAATACAATCTTTTCTTTTCATACTAAAGAAGAAAGCGATATTATAAAAGCAATCTCAAATATAGAAAAACGTCTTTCTGATATAAATGATATTTCTTTTTATTGTTATGGAACGTTATCTAATTATCTAATATGCCTAACGCAGTTTATAGACTATGACATTTCTAATTGCTTGAGATTGCTTATTGATAATCTTAAAGGTCGAGGAGCTAAAATCACTGGAGCTCATTTATTTAGATCAACAATTGCAATAGATGATAATCAGAAAAAAGAAGAATTTGAACAGCAAAAACAGCTTATGATATCTGCAATTAATCAGGGAGAAGACAGTTTATTTGATTTTAATTACGATCCGAAAAATGTTACAGTATTCTGTAAAAAAGTTTATAGTGAACAAGATCTCCTACTAAGTGAAAAATCATTTATAAAAAGATTGAATTCCAGAAAATTTGTTGATATGATTTACAAATGTACAGCAAACGACATTAACTATATTCGTCAAATGTTTGGGCATGTATATGATCCATATTATGCTGCTGAATTATTTTCAAGTGACAGGGAATCGCTGATAGAACTTGTGAAAAGGTTGAAAGAGCATGAAATTCCAAAAGATTTTGATAAAATACAGTTAATGCAGCGAGATTATTTAATCAATAATTTAGAACGCTATATAGAATACTTAGCTTAATCCAAACGACATTATATTCATTATGAAATATGCATATTCTTGAGCCTGTCTAGCCACAGCTTCAGTTCGAATCGGCTTTAAGCTAAGACGGTGTACTCAAGACGAGAGTCGAAGAGGCATTGCTATCAAGCAAACCAGAATACCTATCCATATCCACTCAGTATTTTAGTATAAGCGTTTTACAATTTCCATCACTATTAGGAACTCACTCATAAGCATTACCTTGAAGATACATTTTAATAAAAAGGTAATTCAACCTGAAAAATTTAATAATCACTTTAGAATCGTAATTTCCCCCTAGAAAGGAGCCAGTATATCCGGCTCCTCTCAATCACCTGTTATCCTGCTGACTGTATACGAAATAACGGTTAGAAGAGCTGCCGCAAACATTCCATAGCCGCTTTTACCAGGCGATAGGCAAATTCCCGTTCTGCCTTTGTTTTCCCTTTAAACAGCCGTTCAAATGAATCTGCCTGGGAATCATCTCTTGGCTCTCTCCCAAACAAAAGATAATCGGTACTTGTACCTAGAATCTGGGCAATCTCCATAAGCTTGTCAATGGAGCACCCTGTTTCTCCCCGTTCTATGCGTTGTAACTGGCGTTCAGTGGTATAATTCAGATATTCAGCCAATTGAAGCTGGGTCATATTCCGTTTTTTACGCAATATACGGATTCTCTGACCTACTTCCTTTTTATCTAAATATTGCATGATGTCCTCTATTGCTGTTTAATGCCATAATTTACGGCATTCTGCCATCATGCCTTCACGGTACAGGGAATTGAGAGCTTTATGTGCTTTACTGCCATAACGAACATAAATCCCGTCCTCATTTGAAGTTATTTCCTCTCGAATCAACTTTCCCTCTCCATCCCACAGCATACATAACACCGTGGTGCCGGAATCATATAATTCCTCTGGTGTCAGCAACACTACGCCATCTTTCGGTATCCCCCTATAGCGTGTCATATCCACGCCACGTATGCTTCCCTCACGGAATAGAACAAATAATACGTCCCCGCATAAAAGCATATCCAAAATTTCCTTTCTGTTCTCCTGCGCATTTACCTGCATTTAATTATCCTCCAATTTTAATTTTTCGGCCCTCTGCTTATTTTATGGCTGCTTAGGTTAAGCCCAGACTCATCTCCACAGCCTGATTTACCCGCTCAATATCAGCAGGCTGCAAATGGCCTATGTATGCTCTGATTCGCCTTCTATCAATTGTTCGTATCTGCTCCAATAGCACAATAGAATTCTGATCTAAGCCATAACAGAAAATCGGAACATGAGTAGGCATAGTATTTTTTCCTTTTCGACTGGTTATAGCCGCCACTATCGTTGTCTCGCTATAATAATTTCCAATATCATTTTGGATTACAAGAACCGGCCTTAAACCTCCCTGTTCGCTTCCAATTACCGGACTGAGATCCGCATAATAAATGTCTCCTTTATAAATTCTCAAAATGATTCCTCCTAAAATAGTTCCAAACCTCTTGCCTGGATAAATCCTCCTCTACTTAATAAGGCAATTTGAAAAGCTTTGAGCAACCATATAAATGTAAATTCAATAATAAAAATTTCCATAATCATGAGATATCATATATTCTAAAAAAATGTTACCCCTCAAAATTTGAAGGGCAACACATTTCAGACTATCTTAGGATATCTCCCAGTCTTTTTAATATTTTCTGCTTTCTCTTATTGATTGCCTGCCGGGATACTCCTAAAATTTCCGCAACCTCTTTTTCTGTGTACTCATAAAAATATAATTGTCCTATCAACCACCTTTCGTCATCGTCCAGCTGCTTCAGGGCCTCATATAGCTGGTTTAGGCGCTCTTTTTCTACCATCTGGTAGTCCAGAGAACTCACTGATAAACCTACAAAATGAATGAGATTTCCTTGTTCTTGCAGTAACTCAAAGGAAATCTCACGCTTCTTACCTCTTTTATCTAAGTACTTTTCATGATTGCATTCTTCATAATATGCGCAATATACCTCATGAGAAACAGCCACCTGTTCCCCCTGCACATAAATATAGTATTCTTTTTTCGTGTCTCCCACGCATTATCCTCCAATTCGTATAAATTGCGAAATGAAAAACAAATGACGTGGCGGTCCACGAATATAGGGTTGCTCAAAAGGTGCTAATAGGTTTATGCCATTAAAAAAGCACAATGCCCCATCACATTGTGCCTCTTCACCCCAACCCTTTAAACGGCTAAAGTAATATTTATGTAGTTGTTTATGTAAAAAATCTTTTTTATAAGCTAAAATTCACCTCTAACTCCTCTTATAACCCAAGAGTTCTTTGCTGACAAATGGTACTCTCCAATACCATCAGCAATTCTAAAACGCTTCTAAACATCATCGTATAATTTTTCTTCAACCACCGGATCTCCCCTTGCCAGCTGGAATTACACCGGTATCTGATATGTATTAAAAAGAACAATCCAGTGTTTCCATTTATCATCAGGGGGTCTTCATAAAACTCCCATTGCTTTTCAGGAGCGTCTTTATCATCACCATATCTGCATTTACGCGAATCTCCCCAACCTTTTCTACATCTGGTCGTCGCCTGTGGAACTTTGATTTGCTCCAACATCAATTCCAATTTGTATATAAATTCCGAAATACTGTTAAATGTCTGGCTTTCCCGCGCATATAAATGCCGAAACTCTCCCTCTACAGATTTTTCGTGGCACTCTAAACGCATTACGATATATGTATCTGTGAATGGAAAATACCAGTCTTCTGCATTTTTTTGTTGAGTATCAGTTAGTATCATGGGGCCCCTCCCTCTTTATCCTATGTTTTTTAACCCAAGCCAATATAGTTGTGGGCTTTGTAGTAATAAGATAGAAAATCCCAAAAAAAGGTTCCCTAAAACCAGGATTTTAAATTTTCGTAATCACTTTTAATCGGGAACCTTTTTACCTGGAACTGTATCTTAATAACAAATAAAAATCCGAATTAATCATTACAAAGAAAACAAAAGAGGTGTTATATGGATAAAACTATTTTTTGTACTTCTGCAACCAACTTAGAAGCTTTTTTAGGAGATTATCCGAATGAGAGAAGCCACATGGGTGCAGACATTCCGGTGTTTGTTTACCGTCTGTTTCAATATTCCCTCAAGGAAGAACTAATTTCACGTTATGGAAAAGAAACGGCAATTGACCTTTTCCGAGCCGGCGGCCGGACTGCCGGTGTCTATTTTGCCAGACACCATCTGGATTTAGCACTTCCTCTGGGACAATTCACAGCAATGCTCCAACAAAAATTAGGGGAATTTAAGATTGGAATTTTACGGATTGAAACATTTGACGAGAAGACCGGTCAAATTATTTTAACCGTTTCGGAAGACGCAGACTGTTCCGGCCTCCCGATTATGGGGGAAGCCGTATGCAACTTTGATGAGGGATTTATTTCCGGGATTCTTTCCCTGTATACCAATAAAAATTATGTAGCCACTGAAATCAACTGCTGGGCATTAGGTGATCGTATTTGCCGTTTTGACGCTCATATCGTAGAGTGAGGAGATTATGACTGATACAAAAGAACTCTTAGAATATTTAAAAGCAATCATGTTTAATCCAAGTGATATCCCATTGGAAGAGCCTGATTTAAACGCCTCCAACCCAACGCTTTATCAGCTGGGAGAAGGGCTGGTCCATCTTGCAAAGTCCATTGAATGTTTTAATTCCTATGCGAATGAGCTATCCATTGGCAATTTGTCCGTTGAATTTCCGCCCAAAGAAAACTTATTCTGTGCACCATTAAAAAACTTACATGCTAACTTGAACCACCTTACCTGGCAGGCTCAACAAATCGCAGGCGGTGACTATTCTCAACACATTGATTACCTGGGGGATTTCTCCGTTGCTTTTAATCAAATGATTACGCAGCTGAAAGACCGGGAGGAACTGCTGAAACGGTATGCTCTGGAGAAAGAAACCCAGGCAGAACAGCTTTTAGGCTATAACGAACTTCTGATTAATTTGATGAACGGACGTAAAGAATGGATTTTTGTTTTTAACCCGAATAGCCAAGAATTATTATATTGCAATAAAATCCCCTATCTATTGGGGAAAAATGATTATTCAAATGTGGCCGCACAGCCACAGATTCAACATTTTTTAAAGGTAATTGAAAATGCTGGGAAGTCAGTCGGTTCCAAAGAGGTCTATGACCCCCGCAACAACTGCTCTTATTTTGTAAATTCCTTTCATCTGGAATGGAGGGGGACTCCTGGAATTGCCTATATAGTTGATGATATTACAAAAGAGCGTGAAGATGAAAAGCGCTTGTCAGATCTGGCCTATAAGGACACCTTTACCGGCATTTTTAACCGAAGATATTTGTTAGAAAATATGGAACAGCTTTTAAAGATTGGAGCACCCTTTTCCTTCTGCTATATCGACATCAACCATCTAAAAACAGTGAACGATACCTATGGTCATGCAGAAGGTGATAAATATATCATGTCCATTGTAGACCTGGTAAAAAATGGAATACGTGAAACCGATTTATTTGCCCGAATCGGCGGGGACGAATTTGTGGTTTTGCTTTTGAAATGCCCAAAGGACCAGGCTGAAAAAAAGATGGGACGGTTATATGAAACTGCCACCCAACTATCTCATGCGGAGCTGCCTTACGATGTAAGTTTCAGCTATGGAATTATAGAAGTTCCCTCAGATTGTGAAGAGTTGTCTGCTGATTCCATTATAAATTCTGCCGACTCTGCCATGTATAAATTCAAAGAAAAATCCAAGCAGTGAAAAGGAGCTGAACCTTATGAGTTATTTAATCACAAAAGATAAAGTACAGCCATTGTATTTATGGCCTCTCTGTATGTTGTTAAGTTTAACTTTATATATTCCAACAATTACGGCCCAGGCTGCTACATTTCCGGAAGTACCTCAGGACTCCAGTATCTATACTCCCAAAAAAGAAAACTACAATCCGGAATATGAATACTGCCTATATAAGACCTACTCCTCTCTTCCATCATTGGGCCATGAAGCTGCCCTGGTTACCGTTCCCGGATTCATTGGGACGGAAGACGAGGCCAGGGCATTCAGCAAATACATATATCAATATTACGACTATACCGGACAGCTCAATATTTCCTGCTCCGCAATTTCTGCCGGTAGTCAATTATATAATTTACATATCCAGTTTGATGATCCGCAGCAAATTTATAATATGCAGATGGAAACGGAACAAAAATTACTTAATTTCAGCAAAACTCTTAATGGCTTCTCTGACCGGGATAAAATCATTAAAATGAACGACTGGATAGCTTCTAACGCAGTTTATGATGAATCCTTAAAAAAGACAAGCTGCTACTCCAATGTAATCGAAGGAACCTCTACCTGTAACGGCTATACAAGAGCCTTCTACGCAATCTGTTGCTATTCTGGAGTTAAATGCGAGAACATACGCGGATATGTAAATGATAAACTTCACATCTGGAACAGGGTTTACACAGATGGTTCATGGCAATATGTAGATGTAACATGGAATAGCATGGCTCGCTCAAATTCATGGCTCCTTGTACCCAAAGATGAAATAGATAAAGACCACTTCACCTCTTAATAAAGCTCCTATTACATTGAATAAGTCCGGGCATTAATTTCCAAACGCCTCGGACTTTTTCGTTTATATAAACTTACCCACCGCAAGCTGCAGGGTATTAGACCCAGAGAGGAATAAAACAACTTGAGGATTCTGACCGGTACAGCATAAAGCGCTATCATCAACTATCCTGCTTTCCATCAGAAAGTTCAATATACTCCGGAGCCGTAACATAGATAGAATTAGATACCGATAGTATGCTTCCGTTCACTCCATAGACAGCTCCCGATATAAAATCTATAATTCTGGATTTCTGATCGCTTGAAGAATTCTCCATGTTTATAACGACTACATTCCCGTTCAACAGCTGGTCGCATATCTCTTTAGAGTCTTCAACAGATTCCGCCTGTATCAGAACTACCTGCATGTTCTCGTCCTCTTCCGGCTGTTCACTCCTCCTAAAATGATTCAAAAAGGTAAAACGTTCATCATGCTCGTCTTCTTCAAAGTCTTCAAGCTCATCATCATAGTCATCTCGATAATTCATCTGCATTCTATCAATAACATGCTGAACCAAGCCCATACCCCTAATCTCCTATCTCTCCCCTTTTTATTCACCATTAATTCTGTTTGCTTACTATAAGGTATCCTATTATGGATACATTCCTATAAGTCTGCTCTGAAAAAGCAAATATGTTTTCCCAGTATTCTCCCCACTTAAAGATCTAACGCTTCCAAGTATGCCTCAATTTTCCTTAAAAGGTTCGGTGACCATGGAGCCTGAAAAAGCTCTATCTTTGAAACCAGGGAGCACTGTACAGCCGCCGCTACAATTTCACATACCGTTCTTGCCCCAAGATTTCTAATCATCATAAGTCCCTTATCACTGCTTCCGTACAAAATTTTACTTCTTAGCTTTCCATAGGTATCAACATTCGCACGGAGCAGACCATTATACCCTCGCGCACTTAATACCATAGAATCCATCCGCATTGAATAAATGCTCTGAAATTTGCCAGTCCAAGTCCCATACTCTTCCTGGCTTATGAGGCCTACCTTTAGGAACGTACTCTGTTCCATCAGTATCTCTTCACTCTCTTTTATACTAAATTGGCCTTGTTTAAGCTTTTTGTAGGCCGCTTCAAGGTAATTTTCTATCTCACGATTCATATAACCCCCACAATCACTCTTCCACCGCTACCAGATACGTTCTGGCGTCATTTACTTCATAGCTGCATGTGATGAATGTATAAATTGACTTTACCGGCTTGTCTGGAATTTCTGCATATGGACATTTCTCTATAAGTTTTAGGACAAATTCCTGATATTTTTCTTGGCTATCAAATTCAGTTTTCCGTATATCTGCGTCCGCTTTCCCGTAATAACAGGAAATGGCCTTTAAGTTTATAACCCTGCCTGATGTATATATCTGAAAATATTTGTGCTCCTCAAAAAAATTCTGATCCTTGAATTGAATCAAATCTCGAAACATCGTGCCATTCTTCATGTTATGTCCATAAATTATATTATTTCTCCCTGTCATATCAGGTTCACTCTCATAGTCAAGAAAAATACTCCCTGCCACATTATCTTCCCCATTAAAGCCGGTATGCAAATACTTATCATTATCTGTCGTTTGGACAATTGGATAATTGATTTTCGTTCCTGGAATAAAAAGCCAACCAACCGTATCCGGGTTTACCCCTATCAACTTGCTAAAATCAGAATAATCCTGTTCCGCCCCCGCCGGTTCCTCTTGCTCTATTAATTTTTTCTTCGCTTCTATGGTAAATGCAGGTGCAAGATTATATCCACTAAGCTTGACCTGCTTGTGGCACGCACCAATGGTAAAGGCTTGGCCTATCGCAAGTATAATAATCAGCAGCCTCTTTCTATTATTTGTTGACATGTATAAGTTCCCGCCCCTTTCCGCCGTATCCGACCCCAGCCGCCTTTAAAACCATACATTCATATTAAAAAGAAAAGAGATAGGAATTCCCTACCTCCTCCCTCCATTTACCGGCTCTTTTTCCGGCTCTGTTTTTTTAAGCATTCCATCTGCTCCTGATCTGCCTTTTCCCTCTCTGAAGCTGTAACAAGCATACTCTTTGAAACCATTAGGCATACATCAAACCAGGCTATTACAAAACACAAACCGCCAATCAATCCATACATATTTTCACCTCAATTATCTAAACTATAATTACTGTTTACCGCTTCATAGGTGCTAAGAATTTGTTTTGCCTCATTCACACAAGGCAGTGCATTACCCTCAGCCACCACAAATCCCATATGTCTCATGGATATTTCTCTTTTTCCCTGTGCCAGCTCCAGCCTGGCCAATCGCATAAGATATAAATTTTCCTGCAGAGGGTTATCCGTCGTGCTATAAAGCATAACCCAGCGTTCCCCCTGGCTGTTTATGCTCTCATGTTCACGGGAAGCCATTGCCTGTACTAAGCTAATTTGATGTTCAATCTCTTTATAAAAATAGTCCTCTGCCTTTACAGTCGCTTTCAATTCATACAGCTCTTCCTCGATTTGATGAAGCCCAATAAAATCGTCATGTAAATCACGATAGTCTGCATAGCAGCCCAGCTTTTTTAATTCCCGATATAAAGTAAACGTCTTAAAAGTCGCCTGTTCCAGATATCTTGCGGCCTCTTCCGCTTTCCCCTGAGCAAGGACCGCAGCCGCCAGCTCCAAAGAAATGACAGCCCGCGCCTTTCTCCTCTTATCAAGAACCAGAAGCCGGCTTAATACCTCTTGATATTTAATCGGATCACAATCGTAATATAGAATGGTAGATAGGCCAGTAAAGCTCTTTATATTGAAAAAACTTATCCCCTTCCATATGAAAAATAAAATCAATAAATAAAATGATGTTATCAGAATTCTCCATAAAAAGAAATTCACTATATCCATAAGGCAATAAAACATAACCGCGACCAAACAAACCAGCAGCATACCCAGAATTCCCCTTACCCTAAGTTTCTGGAAATACTGCTTAACAATATTCTCTGCACCTTCGTTATAATATACGCTGTGTTCCACTTCTCCACCTTCAGATATTGTTTGATACGATATAGCTCCAACACTCACGCTTAAATTCTCTGATTTACCTGGTCCTTTAATGTAGAGCCTGCACGAAATACGGGAACCCGTTTCGCCCCAATTGCCATTGTTTCTCCAGTTTTTGGATTTCTTCCTTGTCGCTCTGACCGTTCAGTAACCGTAAATGTTCCAAAACCAGTCAAACGAACCTCTCCGTTTTTCAATTCATTAGAGATGGCATTAATCAATTCATTTAAGGCCCTCTCACTCTGGCGGATGGTCAGGCCGGAATTCAAAGAGATTTTTTCAATCAGTTCTTTTTTATTCATTTTCTTTCTCCTCTTCTGTTGTTTTTTCTGCTATCAGATTATCTATTTTTTCTTTTGTTAAAATCTTTAACCTATCCCGGTTTGGGACAAACACAATATGTGGATATAGGTTATCTACAAATTCCATATCACTATCACTTCTGAACAAAATTCTCAAATCAGCATTACATTTTAAAGCGTTATCTGTAAGTGTAGAACAGACTATGCCAGGTAACCGATCTGCTACAATCATAAGGTCAAAACCTCCGGGAATAAATGACATTACCCGCAGTATCGTCTCCTGATCCTTAGCCAACATCATGCTGATTTTATATTCCTCTTCTGCTTCCAGCTTCACTAAAAAGTCTCTGAACTCCAATAACACCTCGTTGCTATTTCCCAGCACCCCAACATTAATCTCCACATCTCCAGTAGGTTTAAATCGCATATGTCAATCCTCTTCTATTCAGTAATTGCCCCTTATAATTGCGACACGGCACGGACAATTTACGAGTTATTCTTGTAGTGTATATTTTTGCAGGTCAAAATTATCACATAGCTTTGACATGGAATAATACTCCCCTGATTTAATTACATCGTTCATCATGACCGCTTCATTATTTTTACTTGCCGCCTCATAATCAGTGATTTCCGAAATCACAAGAAGGTTTCCGTCCATCGCATACTCCATAATAATATAGCGGCTTCCCTGCGCTCCCTGCAGTTCTTCAATCCTTTGATCTAAAACTCCCGTCAGCTCCGTTAAGTAGTCCTCCCAGGCGACCAAATCATCAAAACTATATGTGTAATTCATGGTAGTCTTTGTCAGATAATCATTGTCCAACCCTTCTATGGTCCACTTCTCTTCCAACTGCCCACCATCACCAATTTCCGTTTTTGCAGTATACACTTTTTTAACCGGCTGTGGCTCCCGTACCACCGATTTACAGCCGCTAAGAAGCAACATACAGACCATTGTAAACATTAATATTTTTCTCATAGTAGCCTCCAATCCACATTCTCTTTAACGTCATAAAAGGTTTCCCACGTACTCTATTACACCGCAGCAAATTCATTCCCTCCATTTTTTTATTTGTATGTAAGATAAGAAAAATCACAAAAAGGTTCCCGTATTTTAAAAAAACAATCAATAACCCTATTTTTTTCCAGAAAAATGAAGCCAGAAATTTCTGGCCCCACCTTTTTATTTTTATCCTATTTTTGCATTCCAGCGATGATTTCCTTAATCGAAATTCCTGGATTTTTATATCTGATTCTTTTCTTGGTAGCCCGCTTCCATTGAATGGCATTTTGCGGGCAGCAATTAATACAGGCTACACAATGCTCACATCTGTGCCGAAATTTCAACGATCCGCTTTCCAGTACGATATTCTGATTCGGACAAATCTTCTGACAGATTCCGCACTGGATACAGGTATCCTCAACATGAAACCCTTCATCATGGTTAAGCTTTATACCTGTATATATTCTATAAAATAACTTATCCCATATGGAATATCGGAAGGGGCCATTTTTCTTTCCTTCCATAATTTCTTTCGCTGCCTTCCGAGCCAGCTGCTCTGCATTTTCAAGGTTCTTTTTGGCTGACTTAACCTTTGGGTTATATTCTTCTATAAAATTTGCTACCGCCTGTATTGGCAGGCCATAATCTAAATTCAGGCCCCGTGCATTTAGTAACCGGCTCACATGCCCCAATACCCCTCCATGTAAAACTCCGTATGTCGTAACTGCAAATAGATAAGGCTGGTCCTCCTCTACACGAAGTTCCTTGATAAATTCCGCAACCGTTCTCGGAACACCCCAGAAATATGTAGGAAAAACGAATCCAATCACCTTACTGTTACAAACTGCCCCTCTATGAACCGGCATGGATAGCAGTTCTGCTTCCTGCATAGCCGCCATCGTCTTTGCCACCTGCAGGCTGTTACCGGTTGCAGAAAAATAATATATTGTTGTGTCCATCATGTATGCCTCCTGTTCTCTATATGAATTGATTATATCATTATACTGTAAATTTAAAAGTACCCAAAACTTTTGTCGTACATTGTTTTTTTATCACACTACTGTTATAATTATATACTTGGAGGTACGACCATGAAAAAAGAGGCACCCATCACAGAGCGTTGCGCTATAATATCCACTGTTCAAAAAACCTTAGGTGGTAAATGGAAGATAGAGATTCTCTATTATATAGGATTCCAGGACATTCACCGTTTTGGGGAATTACGCCGTCACATTGGCGGTATTTCTGAATCATCCCTTACCAATCAGCTTCGTGAGCTTGAAGCGACTGGATTTATTAAACGGTACGATTACAAGGAAATCCCTCCCAAGGTTGAATACTCTTTAACTGAATTAGGCCAAAGCTTTATGCCGGTAATGGAATATATTAAGTCCTGGGGAGAGCAGCACCTAATCTCATAATGGATTTTGTTCACTAAATTTTTTTATCGCAGAAAAGGAGCCAGACATAATCTGGCCCCTTCCTACTTCTATGATTCGTTTTTTTCCTCAATCTCCTTCTGATACTCATCACGTTTTTTCTTAAACCTATGATTATGTACAAGGATTACTGCCAAAATAACAAGCAATAGTATGAATGCTGGTAAATCATATTTGCAGATCCCCAAGCTATATCCCTCGAACATCTAACTCTCCTCCTCTTCAAGTTCTTTTCTCAGTTTTTCCAATAACCGTTTATCCTTCCTACGCTTAAAGAGATAGAAAATCCCTTCAAGTGCAGATATGATTAACAGAATAATATGCAGGATACACTTTCTCCAGTCAGCATGATCTTCAAAAGCATGAATGAAACCGCCATTCTGATGTCCGACTAAAGGTTCTTCTTCTGAGAGAGCTACGGTTCCATCAATGAGCGTTGCCTGGTAGCCTATGCCTGCTTTACTTCCCACTGATACATCACCTGTTTTTGGCAGGCCGGTAAATACTGGAATATCCGTATTGCCCGTTGGTACAGGATCGGTCCCTATTGTTACAAGATTCTCCAATGGATTCTTAGGCACGCCCGGTTCAGTGATTGTAGTTTCCATTCCCGGCCCAGAGGGTATAAAACTTCCTCCGCCACTTGGTCCACCACCTCCGGACCTTTTCCAATAAGTTGTATAAATATCCGTATCCTTTGTAATATTTCTATAGCTTGTGTTCCAACCATCAAACCGTTTATTCGTCACATCTTTATCATCGGTTGGCGGCGTTGCGTCATGACCATACTTTACAATCTCTGTCTTAATGACTCGCTCTCTCTTTCCAATGAATCGTACTACAAATTCCTTCAATTTAAATTCAGCAGTGAATTTACGGTTTTCAGTTATTACGATACTGGATAGATCAGAAATTCGATTCCCAGTTTCGTCCACCCAGTAATCTAAAGTATATCCTTCCTCCGGTGCAAGCTTGGGGGAAGTCACCTTCTTTCCATGCGCAACTGCTGTGACGGATTCAGCCGGGTCTTCGAGTCCACCATGCTCCCCCATCTCAAACATAACGGAATACATTTTATCAGCTACTACAACCTTTACGTTCTTTTCTCCAGTCACATAGGATAAATCTGGGGCCTGTGCCTGCGCTATAACGCTGAAATCATCAACCTTAACACTCACAGTATAATCACCTGCTGTTAATGGCACAAACTGATTGACGGTATATATTATTTTACCTGAATCTATTTCAACCTTTTTAATACTTCCATCTGGCTGAACATATTCTACATATGCACTTGCAGCGTCACGCTCCAGCGATCCTATGCCTGTCTGTACAATCTGTTCCAGGACGGTGTCACTCGTAGACTGATGGGTATAGATACCGTTATCATAGGCCACGATTACAGGTATTCCATGAATGTAAATACTGCGTTTAGTGTCAGCTTTTCCAATCATCTCTCGACCACGGATCATTCCAGGCGCAGAAAGGTTTATTTGTGTCTTCCGAATGGTATCCGTATTTATCACATCAAGAGAATGTGCCTCCACTGCTGTAGTAATCGCCACATGTCCGTTATTTACCTTATTCGCTTCCGTCCATGGTTCTTCTGGAATCTCTTCGGGCTTATCATAAACCGCTTTTACATTTGCCAACAGCTGCTCTTCCGTAATGATAGAATCTTTCCTTACATGTAAATCAGGAATATTAGTAAATTCTGTTTTGCCTACGACCTGAACATACAAATACTTCTCTGTCTGGTTTCCATCAACGTCATCAACTGTAACCTTTATCTGGTAGGTTCCTGCTACATTGGTATCGACATGTAAATCGTCAATTACCGGCTGCTGTGCATTCTCGTCTAAATCAGACACTTCAATATGTAATTTATCCTGACTATATGCCTCCTTCTCATAAAGAACTATGCTCTCACCTTTTATAATTGGTGAAGCGCTGAAGTATGCCTCAAATTCTACATCTTCATAAATTTTAATTACTTTCACCTGCTCCGATGTAAGAATTGCTCCTACCGGTATCTGTGCTCCTGCTGATATGATACTCCCATCAGCCAATAAGATATCATCTGTGGTCGTAAATGTGGTAAGGACCTTGAATCCGTCAAAATGATACCCGTCTGCTTCAACCGGAACCGGGACTCTTCCAACTGGGTTTCCATGGATTGCATTTGTGTTAAACTCAGTAATACCACCTTCATAGTCACCCTTATGGTAATCTGCGTCATTGTTGATAGTAAATTTAACAGAATAAGCTTTATCACTTACAATGACTGCTGCGGGAAGCTCCACATCCATCGGCAGGAGGCCCTGCGGTGCATACTCGGTATCGTTAAGGCTTACTGTCACCTTATAGGTTCCTTCTGTTCCTGGCTGATAGTGTTCCTCCGGCTTAATCTCATAGCTCAGCTTCTCCGCAGGGATTGTCTCTGTCCTGATAGAACCATCTGGCTCTACATACTGAATGGACGCTGCCGCGTTCCGCTTAATTAAATCAATCAGGACCGTTTCGCCCGTAGACTGGTGAGTAAATAACGCCCCATCATTTGCTGTAATAATAGGCTTTCCGTGGACAAATACATCCCGCACGCCACTGTCCTGTCCGTCCGTTTCACGTCCGTCAATCTGGCCCTCGGCGCTTATGGTAAGTTTTGTCAAGCCGATTTCGCCTGTATTTACCGTTCCCTCCATTGTAAATGGAACTTCTGTCTGGACAGCCGGCTGGCTCGCTTCACCCCATGGACTGTCCGGTACTGCAGGAGGCGCCAGGTAAACTGCTTTAACAGTATCTTTTAACTGTTCCTCACTTAAATCCTGCCCTTTCCTAATATGGATTGGGTCATATCCTTCCAGCTCGGTCTTTCCATAGACCTGAACATATACATACATCTCTGCGTGATTCTGATCTCCATCATCAACACTTACTTTTATCTGATACGTTCCGGCCTTTCCAGTGTCCACATGACTGTCATTAATAACGGCTCCCTGGGCATCTCCGTCTAAATCTGTTACCGTAATCCCCAGATCTGCCTGCTTGTAAGTCTCACCAACATAGAGTTTGATGTCCCTTCCCTTCAAGACAGGGGTGGCGCTAAAGAATGCCTGGAATCCTACATTTCCATAAATTTCAATGGTCTGTACCTGCTCTAAGGACAGCATGGTACCCGTTGGAATTTCATCTCCTGCCGCAATCACCGTTCCATCATTTAAAGTAAGCGTCTGAGTGGCTTTCACCTGACTTAAAGTCTTAAATCCATCAAAATGGTATCCGTCATTTGCTGCCGGTATTGCAGCCGCTGCTGTCTTTCCATAAATCGTGGGCTTCACAACTGGTCCCGCTTCACCATCTACGGTTCCTCTATCATGGAAATTGTCACTATTGGTAGTAAATGTCACATCAAACAACTGATCCGCCACATCAACGTAGACATCTTTTGTCACCTGCATTGGTTCCAAACCTGCTGGTGCATAGGCGGCGTCATTTACAGTAATTGTAACTTTAAATCTTCCGGCTGTTCCGGCAACGTAATCTGGTGCAACCGCATATTGAAGCTCATCGGCCGGAATTGTCTTAATCTCCGTTGTTCCGTCTGCTTTTGTGTATTCTACGGTTGCTCTTGCGCTCATTTTCACTGTATCGATTAGCGCCTGTTCCCCTGTAGACTGATGAGCATAGAGACTCTTATCTGTCGCTATAATTTCCGGTATGCCATGGACAAAAATTGTCTGAGCCGGGGAACCGGAAGCTCCTGTCAGATTATCATACACCGTGTACTGTGCTTCATATTTGCCCAGATAATCTGTGTTTAAATTATTCTGGTGATAGGCATACTCATTATGTTCGTCTTCCGGTGTCATCACACGGCTTATAAAATTCTCATCTCCATATGATGTACCCTTCCGAAGATGGATATCAGGCAGTGTTAACACAGGTACTTCCCTAATAATCACATTTACATGCGCTGGTTCAGATAGATTATCTCCCCGTCCTCCCCATGCCGTAATATCAACCGAGGTAATCTCTCCATCGGTTTCATTGAACTGGTATGTAATCTGCCCTTCCGGTACAACTGCCTTGTCAGTAGTCCCATCATGATAAGTCGCAGTTGCAGCAATCTTATCCTTTATGTATGTCTGGTCTGCAGACTTGTCCGGCGTAATATAAATAACCTCTGTAGCTTTCACTTCTGGTTTACCAATTACTGTCACTTTTATATTCCGGGAAGCCATATTTTTAAGCGGAGCACCAACATCGTCCACATTATCATAATCTTCCACAACTTCGGCAGTTTTTATATACTGATAAGCACCCGGCATACTGGTATCTGCGTCAATGATTCCAGTTCCTGTCCTAGTATCAGACAGAACATTTCCGTTCTCGTCCTCTACTGATTTAAGAACTTCTTTCGGTGTTCCCAGACCACTTATTTCATAATGATTGTAAACACCATCTGTATCGCTTAACCAGCCAATCCTTACATTCGCTTCGCCAACCAGGGCAATATAATCTGCTACTGGTATCGCATTTACTTTTGAATCAACCGCCCCCTTCACTTCCGTGCTGAAGCTGCGGCCATTGCCAGCAGTTATCCCTTCTGTTACTTCATTTGCCTTCGGGTGAGACGCCACCAGAGTTTTTTCAGTCAATACTCCCTCTGTCAGAGCCCAGCTACCAGCGTCTGCAACGGTTACGGGAACTCTTGTCCCAATTGTATCAAGGTAATAGAATTCATCATTTTTTACTGATACATTTGCGCCCGTACTAAAGTAATGCTTTTCACTCTGTTTCTTTCCCTGCATTTTCCCATAAACAGTTAAAGTCGTATCTGCTGTGACAACATTCTCTTTATCATCTTCCACGGAATAGCGCATATAGTATAATCCATGAGCATTCAGTGCGTCATCTAAAGAAATTTCATCGGTATATCCTGAATTTGTATAGATTGTCACAATCTTCTTATCTGCCGGTATTGACCGGGACTGGCTGTTGGCTCCAAAGAGAAATGTCTTCCATGCCGGATATTCCTCCTCTGGGTCCTCAGCGGTGGTTCCCGCCCATAAATCTGGAATACGGTCGCCTTCAATCGCTACCCATGGGTGAACCGTCAGAATCGGAATCTTGTTATCACTCACTGCAATCTGATAATCAGCCGTCACTTCATCTCCCAGGCTGTTCTTTACACTTACCGTTGCTGTTGTCAGACTGTTTTCTTTCAGGCCCTTTATCAGACCAGCTTCACTAATTCCAGCAACAGACGGATCGGCAGCGGCACTGTAAATAATCTGACTGTTTACCGCCGGCGCATTAGTCTGATTAACTACAGTAACATCGGCCTGTGCCTCCGACTTATAGCCAACCTGGGTATTGTTGGCCGTAATGATTGGGAGCTTCACAATGCCTAAATCATAACCAGACTGGTGCTCGTCAAAGTAAGTCGGTAATGTTGCCGTCCACTCGCCCTCCCGTTCAAATACAGAAGTGCTTCCATTTGTGCTGTCTTTTACCAAGGTCGGTTTTATTCCTGCTTTACTCTTGTCCAGACCATCAAATCGCAATGCTAGGTCTTCATATAAGTAAGTTGTAACTATGTACGTTCCATTACTCCGGTTCACAGACAGTGAATAGCTGTCAGTCGCAGCCTCTGTTCCGCTCTGGAGCAGGGTCAAATCAATATTATTGGCATAAGCCTCTCCTGAATTATACTTTCCATTTTCGTTGTTATCAATCCAGGCTTTACCTGTAATTTGGAAATCTTTATAGATATAGTTTGCTTTTGGCCCATAAAGTGTATCTCCATTGTTATACTCATACTCGGCAGCAATATAGGCATATTTATCGTCAAGCCCTACATTGCCTTTATCCTCAGCTTCTAAATCTAAATAAGTAAGTATGCTTTCTCTTGCAGGTAGCACATCAATTACTATTTGCACTTCCACCACCTGAGCCCACCGGCCTCCCACATTTGACGCAGGAACAAAATCTGTATCTCCTTCTAAACGATAAGTTGCTCGATAGTCAATATCGTGATTGATAAATCTTGGTTCGTTTCTCAGGAACATATCATATTCTGATTCAATCTGATTTGTTACACCATTATAAGAATATTTTACAGTTTCTCCTTTTCTTGGAATAGGGATGTTTGTAATGTAATTTGCTAAGTCGCTACTTCCCGCTCCAATTCCTACCATTGTATTTAAATAAGAACGTTCAGTCGGATAAAATTCCTGATCTACGCTGCTATATACCTCTTCTAAACCTGGCGTCGGAATAACCGTTGCTAAACTTTGTTGCAGAATTTCTATCTTCATAGGCAAACCTGTTGTATCTAGCTTCCATAGGTACATCCTATCAGCGTCACTCATATCTACCAGTCCCAAATCATCTTTAATCAACCCCTCATAGGAAACTACATTGCAATATTCAACCTTATATTTGTCACTGTTGTCAATCATTTTGTCAACTGATATGTACACATCACTGGTTAAAGGATATTCGCCAATGGGTGCTCCCGGAAGAGCCATAAACTTTAATGTTGGTATACGAGTATATATATAATTGCTTTTATCCTGCTCGACTATTTCCACAACTTTTTTTGGTGTTAATTTTATATAGTTATCTCCACCTTTCGTTATAATTTCTGCTTGATAATTGCTATCCGTTGTCCCCATAAATGCAACTTTATCTTCATTCTCCAGCTTCATGTATATAGATAATTCTAACGGCGTAGTAATTGCAGAATACCCAATTTTACCATATGGTATCTTAAGCTCTAGGCCCCGAAAATCGGAAGAACTTCCCTGATATACGCTTTGTTTTATAGTGTCGCTAACAGTAGGTTTCGATAGCACTGTATTCTCTAGAAAGAGGCAACGAGCATAGCTGCCTATATCCAGAGCTGTTTTTAACTCGTCACAAAAAAATTCCCCCTCAACCCTTATCTCTACATTATATTCATCTTTTTGATAAGCCTCAATAATTTCTGAGCGAAGAGCATTCATTCTAAGAATAAATAGATACGAAGTTTCACCCCCTACATGTATTCCTTCCTTGGTAAGTACAAGCTTTGTAACCTTTTCTCCTTTTGTGAGCTCAATAACTTGTACACTATATGCCAGCTTGTCTCCTGGAGATGAAAACTGGTATTCTCCATTCCTTCCCTTTGAAGTCTCATACTCCACCCTCCAGCCATCCATACATTCATAAAAAGTGATTTCTCCAGTAAAAAACTGTAAACTCTTTTCCTCATAAATGAACGTAGGATTCGTAGCTTTACCACGATTACTAGCACTTATGGAAGCGCCTCCAGTGTATATATATGTCGGATCTTCGTTCAGGAATGCACTAAAATTTACTCTCATCTCTGGATTCATTAATTCCTTGGGGATAATTTCATATAAGTCCTGCGCCTTTTTGCCGCTATCCAAAATCTCAGTCTCAATCGCTACCGGTGTTATTTCATTAACATTATTTGCCTCCACCTTAGTGTCTATATAAACCGCCGTTCCGTAAAATTTTTCAAAAAATATTTCTACTGTATCTACATGGCTGTTCGCTGCATTCACGCTCTCATCATTATAGTAAGCACCTCCCCTATCTGCTACTTCGACAGTCTCTCCTGAATGTAAATGCATGACTACCTTGTCTGGCCTATATGCTTTTCCAACGAAGCTAGTAGCATTCTTTCCTTCTGTTGTTTGCTTGTAACTCCATAGCAAAGGCTGTAACTCCTTAGGATATTTTATTGATATCACAATGTTTTCACGTTTTTCTGGAATATTATAGTATGTTTTCCCTTCTTCCCCCTTTACTAATTTTTGCATATTTCTTATTTCAACTCTTGCAGTGCTTTTAGTCATAGATTGTATTTTTTCTATAGCAGTAGATGATTTTATTTCTAGACAATCCGCTTCGGTCAAGAAATTTTGTTTTACATTGAAAGAAAGAGCCTCTTCTATTTCAATAACCTGTTCTGTATCTCCATAATCCATACATATAAGCTGTGTTTTCTTCGATGTATGTAGCCCAACACTTGGCATAATACCCTCATTCTGAAGCACTATTCCTGTCCGTTTAAATAAGGACGAAAGAAGTTCTATGGTATTGTATTCTTGATACGGTACATCTATATATGCATTTCCAGAAGCATCCTCTTCAAGTTTAACGCCTTTATTTTGGTCATATGTATCAATACTAAATGTAAACTCTGTAGGTGCATAGACTCGTAATGTTTTCACAACTCGAGGTTTTTTCCCTAATATAACGGAAGAATCATAAAGACTAAAGTTATAATCCTTTTCACCACTGTTTCCAATTTTATATGAAAATTGTAATTTTCCATCACCATCAACGTTAACATTATAGCTTAGTGGACAGGGCACCGCGGAAAAGCCCTTTTCTATATAGCCAAGCTTCGGAATTGGCATAAGTTCTTCCTTTTCTGTTACAAAAGAGCCAATACTATCTTCTGCTAACCTATGTTCGTCAGAACCAATTCCTGCTGTCGCAATAACATGAATTTTCCCAATCAGTACCTGCCCATCTGCAAGCAAATACTCCTTTTTCATGCTATCATTTGTCAGTATGTACTGAATAGTATACTGCATATCAAACGCCATATCACCAGTTACAGTGTCATCAATTTTTAAACATGTATATGTAATTCCATCAATAGATTGAGTGTAACTCCCCACTATATTATCTGTTGGGTATGTCGCCGTAGTGTTCTTTGGCCAAGCTATTTTTATAACTCGATTTTTCAATCCAACCGGCAACTCGTAAGATACAGAAAGCATTCCTGTTATGTTCTGCGCTATCGGAACCACCAGTGTCTTTCCATCTTCCGTTCCATGAATATCAGAAACAATTTTCAAATCCCCTTCTGCAATCGGATTAACTGTAATGGTCCGCTCAGTAGTGCCGTCTGTTAATACCGACCTTGTTGCCGTTGTATATGTAACTTTATATGTACCTGGAACTGCTGGGTCAAATCCACCTTTGTCCTGTATCACAACAGGAAGTTCCATACCAATATCAGACACAGCTGTAACACCCGCCATCAGATCGAATGCCTCACCAGCCTGAATTGTTGTATCCTCCACGCCGGTAAACTGGACGCCGCGTTCAATGCTGTCTAATTCGTAGGTTGTTGAAAACTGTGTTTCTACTAATTCTGTGCTGTCTTCAAACTCTAAATCTGCGGCCCTGCCGTAACGGATGGAAAATGTATAGGTACCATTTTCCTTTACAAAGAACCGATATTCCCTTTCCTCACTTTCAGAAGCCTGATACTCTGCATGTTTTGCACTTGAAGATTTTGCAGTATCATAGGTTGCCTCTGATGGGGAAGCCTCTTCTATCTCTTCCTCTTCTGCTTCTGAATCGGTCGCTATACTGATTTCCCCACTATCAATGATTTCAGAATCATCTTCTGGCTCAAAATCAATCAGAGAAATATCGGTAATCTCTCTGACACCTTTTTCCAGTCCGATTTCTGACGGCTCTGCAAGGAGGGTAATCATTGCCCCTTCCTCTGTAAGTTCATCAAATATATCTACATCTACATCTTCCGGATTTCCTTCCGGGAAGAGATTGGTGATTTCATATTCAACAATCACTGCCTTTTTTACAGTAAAATCACTTGCCTGAGCCTCAATCACTGGGAAAATGAAGTCAATTACATTCAATGCGATAGATGTACCATCGCTCCCTTCATCACTTCCGCCATTATCCGATGAGCCGGAATCACCGTCTCCTGAACTGCTGCTACCAGAAGAATCAGAACTACCGCTGTCGGATGAACCAGAGTCGCTATTGCTGGAAGAACCAGAATCGCTATTATCCGTGGAATCGGAACTGCCAGAATCGCTGGAGCCGGAGCTGTTATTATCACTGGAGCTTGTATCACTATTATTGTCTGAGGAGCTGGAACTGTCGCTGTTTTCTTTATCTGTCGAGGTATCTGTGTCACTACCGCTCGTGGAACTACCCCCCTGTTCTGAGGAATCAGTTCCCCCCTGGTTGTCTGTAGTATCCCCTTTACCCTCTTCTTTTCCGTCAGATTCAGTATTATCAGAAGGCTTTTGGTCAGGCTCATTAGAGGTATCCTGATTAGAATCCCCCTCCACGGTTCTGTCATTCTCTTTCTTATCCTCGGTACTATTATCCTCAGTTGTATTACCGGTTGTACCGTCTTCCGTTTCAGGCTCAGTAACTTCCTGATCCGGATTGTCTTCTGGCAGTGCAGCGCCTCCGCCACCGGCCCCGCCTGCTCCTCCAGTATTGGCTCCCGGATTTTGCGGTTCAGCCTCTTTGGTTGGTTCCACTTTTTCTACCTCTGATGGGGAAGCCACCATCATATCTTCGCCGTCTTTACTATTATAGTAAATAACAAACGAATACACGCCGTTTTCCTTGACCGTGAATTCCCACTTATCATCAGAGCGTTTTCCCTTTTTCAATTTTCCATTCTGATGAATTTCTACTTTTGTAACCTTTGTAACACCATTCTCCTGGCCGGATTCGGAAGGGGCTGCCGATACAGTGACAACTGCTTTATCCCCCTTCTTTGATATTGTGTGACTGATATCCAAATCAATATCGCTTAAATCGCCGTCTTCCACCGAGTCGTCCAGTATAATTTCATCATCACCTGGCCGCTCAGAATACGGAAGTTCATCTGCCCACGCCATATTTAACGGTATGGACGTAAATGTGATCATAACTGCCAACATAAAAGTAAAGCACCGCTTTAAAAGCCGCCCCTTTCCTTGATATTGGACTTTTCCATTTCCTCTTCTGCTCTCCATATCATTTACCTCTCTCGTAAAAATAGACATAAATAGTCTTCATCACGCATAAGATACCAAATCCCCCAAAAAGGTTCCCAAAAAATAAAAATATTTTTAAATTATTTTATTTCAGCAAAAAGGAACCCTCTCACCAGTTTTATCATTCTTCAAAGATGTAGGATTCGATTCTATAAGTGGAAAAATTATCTCCATTGTCATAAAGATTAATATTAAATGGAACCTCTAATAGCCTAAATTCAACCTCACCCGTATCCTCATTCCACCGAATTGGAGGATATCTCGTTCCATCTGTCCCCTGTTGAAAAACGTTTGAATAGTCTACCCCGGACAAATCATCGGATACCAGGCAGTAGAAGGTATTATTTTCAATATTCCAGTCATACCAATAAAGCTCTGGTATTACTTTATCTATTTTAGATACCTCAAACTCTTTTATTGCTTTACGATCATTCCACAAAACAACTTCAGCCTGGAATCTTCCATTTTTTTCAACCCTCACTTTATACGTTCCCTTTTTATCTGTTGCAGCAGCCGGAGTTTCTTTTCCATCCAATATAATATAGATGGATTTCACCGGTACATGGGAATCAACCATAATCAGCACATCTACACCCGTGTTGGTATAAATGTCGTTTGGATAATCAACCTTGATGTTCGGCACATCAGTTCCCCAGGCTCCCCCACCTGCTAAAAGCAATAGCACAGCTGCTCCAACCATGAGAGTTTTTCTGGATATAATTCCAGTTGTAATGAAAGCCGCCTGAAAACCGAAAGCGGAGGCAATGCCAAGTTTATGCTTAACCGTATTCAGTGTTGCTTCTGCAACGGGCGCCGCCATCGCTGTTTCCTGTGCATAGCTCTTGATTGAAAATGCCATTGTAAATCCACTCACAGCCAGCAACATGAATAGCTTGCCACCAGACATGATATTCTTACGCAGGGCATTTTTCCCTCGATTTAACCGACTCTTAACCGTTCCAACGCTGCACTCCATACAGCAGGCAATCTCCTCCAGTTTCATACCTTCATAATATTTTAAAATCAAGGTGGTTCTATATTCCGGTGAAAGTTCCAAAATTAGATTCATCATCGTTTGCGATTTTTCTTTTGAAAGAACCACCTCCAGGGGTTCCTCCTTACCTGCAGTGGGAAACACCTTTTCCACTACTTCACTATCAAGAGACATTTCTCCATTCTTAGCAATCATCTTTAAAGAGCAGTTATATGTAATACGGTCAATCCATGCGATAAAGGTCATATTATTATTCAAAGTATGAATTGAATTATATACGTTGATAAAAGTTTCCTGAACAACGTCCTGAGCCAGGTACTGATCCTTTACGATTGATAATGCTAAGAAATAAACCTGCTGATACATATTGTTATATAGCTCCACAAATGCGTCAGCGTCTTTTTCTTTTACTCTTGCGACGATTCCGGCCACATCTTTATATTTATTTTTCATTCGTCCATGCCCTCACTCCATTAACCAAATATAATGTTTATCTTTCTGTATGTGTCAATGATAAATTCTGTTTGGTCTTCCTCCGAATTCTTCCTGATAATTAATGACCAGCGTTTCCCCTGTTCACGAAGAACCATTGTTTGGGCAATTTCAGGCGTAAGTTCAATGGATAACGTCATATCATCTTGATTCATACTTTTAATCTGGCACTGCTGGTGTCGGTTTGCCTCTTCTTGTAACTTCCCCATAATACACTCCATCAGCTTTATTTTGGTTATATCGGACAGTTCAGAGTCATCTGCTGCTGTTCTTAATGCCCGTTTTACTTGAAGCCCTATAAAAACAGGAACCATACAATCCCTCCTAAACTCATTCATCTTTTGAAACTAAGATATAAGTTTTGGAAAAAAGGTTCCCTGAAATTTAAAAATCTATATTTAGATTGTAGCACATTCCTATTTTCTTACTAGCCGTAGGGGCATGGTAAGAATTTCCATTTTAAACTTTATCGTAAATATATATAGGAAATAACAGGCCACCATGCGTTTGATGACCTGTATTCCCTTATTTACTTATAATGCCCTTGCTTTATCTGGCAGCAACGGCCTCACCTCAGCTCCTATCATTTTTCTCTGCGCGTCCCAGGCATTTAAAAAATCTTCTACATCTATCACAGGATTTACAATTTGCAAATCTTCCAGCTGATTGACTGCAGGCTCCTGCTTCAGAGGCTGCGCATAAGCAATTTCCTCCGGCTGTTTTTCTCTCACCGCCTCACCTCTGAAAAGTGTATCAAGGCTGCTAATTGCCCGGTTAAGCTGTCCTATCATGGTAGAAATAAAATTACGATGGGTCTTCATCGGAGCCATCACTATCGTCTCAATTCTATGCCGCTTATCCGGATTAATCTCGGCCATTTCTTTTCCAGTCAAGCTTCTTCCAATGTTTTTCACATCAACCATGGCCTGACGTGTCTGGCTGGCCGCCTGTTCCATACGTGCGATTGCCTTATCTGTCTTTACAAGGTTGTTTTCCGCAATTCCCCGCAAGGATATCAGTTTATCCTTAATTCCTAAAAAATCCGCCATGTGGCGGAGGCCAGAAATTCCTTTATTTAAAACACCCTGAACCACCTCCCTTGATTTATCCTTGATTTCCTGCCGGATATCATATAAGCGGGTTTGCATATTCTGAGCCTGCTCTCCCAGCTTTTCCACCATCTCTGATAAGCTGTCTTTCAGTGTTTTTTTCTCGCCTACCTGTAAAAGCTGTTCTCGCATACCGGTAACTTCAAGCATAACCGCCTCCATAGTATGGTTCATCTTATCAAGCTGTTCACAGAGCTCCGTCAGGTTCTTGCTTTCATTCCTTCGTTCAAAAATACCTAAAACCAACAGAAGCTCCTGAATATCCGGATCTTCTAACAAACTTTTCATATTTGCATAGTCCATATTTTTCTCCAATCTATCAATTATTTTTAGCGAAACGGAGTCTCCTTCTCAACTGCTTTCATCACCTCGTCTGCCGGCGGCAATGGCAACGGGGGCTCCTTCTCTTTCTCCTGCTGATACACCTCAAAAATTTTCCCATACAATATGTCCCTGAATTCCTTGGTAATGGGATAACAGATATCCTGATACTCTGGTCTATTGCCCTCCAAAACCCGTTTAGTCTTATAGTTTGGCATGGCAATAAATTCTCCGTTTTTCCCCTGTAGGATAGCGATATGATTAACGACAAATTCCTGACCCAAATATACCCTGGCAAGTCCTCTGACATTACTGCCTTCCCGTTGAAAGGGTGTCACCTGAACATTGAAGTCTAATTTCCCTTCCGTATGTTCCGGGTCATTAAATGTAATCTCTTCAAAATTTTTAGCCTGAAATGCCGCCATAATGGCCCCATACAACATATCGCGGAACTCTTTCGTAATGGGATTGCAGATATTTTTATATTCGGCCCCACCTTCCCCCTTTCCTTCAGAACGGTATCTTGGCATGGAAATAAATAAGCTCTGATCTTCTTTACTCTCCAAAATCGCTATGTTCGTCACCTTGAAACTATCCCCAAACACAGCGGTTGCAAATCCTTTCAGATTTGTTGCTGACTCTTTGGCTTCCTTTTTTTTATTCGAATCCTTTACTTCACTTACTTTAATTGTACATTTCATGGTTTCCCTCCTATCCATGGTAGTCCTTCTTATCCGCATTCCATATCCGTCCCCCGGATATAACAGGGCATTCCCTCAAGGGCCTGCGCTGAATATTGTCCTTCCAGCCAGTGAAAAAGAATTGTTATGATATCAGCCTCTTCATAATAAAACCATAGACGCTCATTATGCGCCATTATGATGGTCACATATAGCTCAGGCAGCGCTTCCATCTCTTCCCCGATTTTACAGATTACCCCCTGATGGACATTGACCCCCAGTTCCGGTACATGGACCCACCAGCCACTGATTATTAAGGTTTTGGTTCCCTTAGGGGTCTCTATCTTTGCTATGTCGTATGGCTGGTAATCAAAATCCATCATAAACAGCTCTTCTTCTACGGTTCCCAGACAATATGCTCTTTCCATTACTGCACCTCCTGGTCAGGCAGACATCGGATAATCAGACGCATTGTGCCTTTCGATTCACACGTTACCAAGGTCAGTTCTTCCTTCCCATCCTGCCTTTTGACTGATATATCATTCGGGGCCGTGACAAAGGCTTCTTTAACACGGTATGAATGAACAATACCTCCCGAATCAGTCACCTTCACCTCGTCACCAGCCTTTACCCGGTCTAAATGTTTAAAGATTGGTCCATATCGACTCCCCCGGTGCCCAGCCAGAACACAGTTTCCTAATTCTCCAATACCAGCAGTATCCGGCAAATGGCCCACGGAATGGGATAGTTGCGCTTTCCCTTCTCCTTCCATAATCGGATACTCAATGGCAATGGATTGTATTTTAATCATGCCAATTGCTCCTGCTGGCGGCTCTGATAGCTCACCAACGGAAAATCCTTCCTCTTCCGTTTCCATAATATCTCCTGGAGGGTCCCTGATATCTGACTGTGCCTGATTTATATGGGACTCAAATTCTGATATCAACTGGTCTGTCCGGATTCTCCCGTAGATTTGATAAAATAAAGGGACAGCTACAACAGCCGCCCCAATAATCAATATGCCACTCAAGATAAATGTTCTCCATTTCAATAAAAGTCCTCCTAACGCATGGAAGATAGTGGAACCGCCTTCTCCTCATCCACTTCTTTTTCCTTGCTGATTTTATTTTCTAAATCCAGTTCTTCATTTAATTCCTTTTGACGGACAAGCTTCTGCTTTAACGCCTCCTCATAAGGAAATGACTTCTCATACTCCTCTTTTGCCTGCTTAATATCCCTTTGGTATTGTTCAATCTTCTTGATACAGTTCTGTTGGGCCGTCTCAAGTCCCTGAAGCAGGTTTTCTAATTTCACCATGTTTCCAACCGGGCTGGACGAAAGTTCCGCTGGGTAATCTGCCTGACCTCTCAGGAATACATAATTGGCCTCTATAAAATTTTTCTGAACTAATATCTCAAAATCCCGAAACTCACCCACCTGCATGGTATCTCCCGATCTACATTTCATAGCCATCTCAAGCATGGCCTGTCCTGCCTCGGTTCGCTCTGTATAAATGGCCTGCCCAATCTTAACTGAAAATTCCCCCTCTTTAAGGGGAACGGAATCCCTCTTTTTGATATCCAGCTGAATACGCTCCAATTTTCCTTCCACATTTGCCAATAGTTTCGGAAGCCGAACCATGAAATCATCCTGCAGGCTATATCTCTGACTGTCATAACTGGATTTTAAGACCCTCAGGCGCTGTACTTCATTATCAATCTCCATCTTTTCTTTAATGAGCGGATTCCCACTAGCGATTGCCTTGATTTCTGCAAATGACAAGGTTGCCTCATCTATATCATCGCAGCTGCGGGCTACCTCCCGTCCTGTCATAATCTGGCTGATAAATCGCTGCTTATTTTCAAGAATAGACCAGTTATAAGCGTCAAAGGTCCGCTTTGTCACATACCGATAGATTCCCACCTCTTCATAGTTGTTTCCTCGCCGAAGAGCCCTACCATCTCGCTGTTCGATACTGGAAGGCTTCCACGAACTATCTACATGATGGACCGCTACGATATAATCCTGTACATTTACACCCGTTCCACATTTATCAGTGGAGCCAATCAAAACTTTACATTTTCCAGACCGGACATTCTTAAATAAGGCTGCTCTTTTACTGTCAGTATCCGCTGTATGGATAAATTGTATCTCTGGCTCTGGAATTCCCCGTTTTACCAGCTCTTCTTTTATAAAATGGTATACATCGAACACCTTGTCACTGGGAACCCCTACATCTGAAAAAATTAATTGGCAGCCGATATTCCCCTCCTGATTGAAGGCGAAATACTCGGCTGCCACATTATCTACTACATGGTTTAGTTTTCCGTCCGGATTAACGGGAGCGTCCGGATAAAGCAATCTTGCGTCAATTCCCAGTAATCTTGCCTCATGGGTAATTTTAAGGAAATTATCTACGCTCGGGTCTATCATTCCATTTCTGATTGCCTCCGCACGTTTTACAAATTCCTCCATGACCGATTCCACAAACCAATCCGGTTCTGATTGCTCAATTATATAGTTTCCTCCCCTTAGTTGAGGAATCGGGAGATTCAACATATCTGCCGTCTTGATATCTGCCACTTCCCGAAACATTGTCATTAACTCAGGAAGGTTTACAAATTTATTAAAACGGCTCTTAAAACGGAATCCACTTCCCTCTACCGTTAATTCTAAAGCAGTCGTTACCTCTCCAAAGGTTGACGCCCAATCATCAAAACAATGAATTCCTGCTCGTTCTAAAGTCTCCTCCTGCAGAAACTTTTGAAACACATATAGCTCACACATCGTATTGGATATCGGGGTTCCCGTTGCAAAGATAACGCCACGATTCCCATTTATCTCACGGAGATATCTACACTTTAAATATAAATCCATAGCTCTCTGGGAACCGGTCCCGGATATCCCGGCCACATTATTCATTTTGCTAAATATCGCAAGGTTTTTAAAATTATGCGCCTCATCAACCAGCAGGCAGTCAATTCCTAAATCTTCGAAGCAGATGAGTTCGTCTTTTCTGGTTTCATCCGCGAGAGATTCAAGCTGTACTTCCAGCCTCTTCACCTGGCTTTCCATTTGTTTAATCGTCCAACGTTCATTGTTCTCTTGCTTCATTTCTCCAATCGCAGTCATAATGGTATTGATTTGTTCCCGCAATAAACGTTCTCTACGTTCTTTTGATATGGGAATTTTTTCAAACTGGGAATGGCTCATGATAATACAGTCATAATCTCCGGTTGCTATTCTGGCAATAAATTGCTTTCTACGGCTCTTTTCAAAGTCACGGTCCTGCGTAAGAAGAATATTGGCCGATGGATAAAGCTTTAAAAATTCATTCGCCGCCTGTGTAACTACGCTTTTCGGTACAATCATGGCCGGCTTGTTCGCTAACCCCAGTCGTCTAAGCTCCATGGCGATTGCTGACATCTCAAAACTTTTTCCGGCCCCCACACAATGCGCCAAAAGTGTGTTACCTCCTAATACGCCGCGTGCTATTGCATTTTTTTGATATGCTTGAAGGGTAATATCCGGATTCATACCAGGGAAGGTCATATAGGAGCCATCAAACTCTCGCAGTCGGATACTATTAAAGGTTTCATTATATAGCGATACATACTTTGCCCTCCGTTCAGGATCACGGAATAACCAACTCTCAAATTCAGCCTTCATTAAATCCTGTTTATCTCTGGCAAGCATAGTCTCTTTCGTATTGACAACGTAACGCACACTACCGCCTTCCTCAATCCGGTCACGAACGGTAACCGTCCTCAGGTTTAAACTATCCTCAAAAATAGCATAGGCGTCCATTCTTTCAGTACCATATGTTTTGGTTGCTGCCACGGAACGATTGTCTAGCGATTTATTTTCTATAAACCAGCCGGAATTGAACTGATTGAATTTTACTTGGATATCCTTATTGGAGCGCAAACCATCAATAGCCTGATACCGCTTTGGCGTTCCTAACAATTCGTATATAAACTGTTCATAGTCCTGAAAGTCAATCCATGTGACTCCAATCCGGGCACTGATTTCTGATGCGCCTAAATCCTGTGGCTGTACCCGTCTAAGAGCCTCCACATTCAGTCCAAAAAGATCCGGACGGTTCTTCATATGGGCTTCTGCTATGCGCAATTTACTCCGCACATTCCCTGAAAGGTATTCATCTGCCGTTTGCCACCCCATATTTTTATCATTCTCGTCATATTGCAACGGATCTAAAAAAATAATTCCTCTTAAATCATCAATGATTGCCTGCCATCGAAGCTCCTCTATTTTTTCCTCTGACAATGACTGGGACTCGGGTTCAAACTTTGAAATATCAGGTTCAAAAAGACCAAGCATAAACGGGATATTCACCTTCCCCTGCTCATTCATGGATATATTCAGCGCTTCTACTGCTGTTTCAACCCGGTTAATTTCTTTTCTTGGTCGGATTGTCTGTTTATAGAACATATCCGCTTTGTGAATCTCTCCATTTTCGTCAATGGCCTCCAATGAACATAATAAGGGGTAATCGGAATCATCTCTGAAGGCACTTCGATTCCCCCTGCTGTTAATAGAACCATATTTTTTCACAAAGCTATCATATTTCCGGTTTAGCTCACCTTGACAGGACTTTAATTCCTCCTCACTGCAGCCCTCTGTCTGTATAAAAATCAGCTGTCTTGTAAGGTCGCGTATTTCACTTAACCCCTTAATTCTCTCAACGGTTTTATCAGGAAGTTCCTTGCGATACATTAAGGAATCCTGGCGGTAATACAATATATCATCTTTGAAAACATAACTATAATTCCGTACATCAGGGTCCGCCGGTATAATATCCATTGATAACTCCCCTAACTCCTCCGCCTCAATCTGTGTATACTCGGCCGCTAAATACCCGATTGCTTTCGCAAGAGCCTTTTCAAGGTCAAAATCTTCCTCACGATTTTTACAGGTTGTATAGGTACTGTCATCACCGAATCCACGGTTTAAAAACTCCATATGTCCCAACATCATCTCTGGGTGTTCTATAAAGTGGGCATTTACAGGCACTCCCTCTTCCGTATAACCCAAATGAATCCAGTCCGGTTCTGCAAACGTCTTCTGTTCTCTTTTTTTGAAAAACAGGATATCACTGGTAATCTCCGTTCCTGCTGAATTTGAAAACACATTGTCTGGCAGGCGGATTGCCCCAATTAATTCTACTCGTTCTGAAAGGTATTTTCGGACTGCCCCATTCGCTTTATCCATGATAAATTTGCTACAGACAAAAGCTATCATTCCGCCTGACCGGACCTGATCCACAGCCTTAGTCAAAAAATAATCATGAATTTTCAAATGGTACTTATTATACTTAGTGTCAAACAGCCCATAATCACCAAACGGAATATTTCCAATCGCACAATCAAAAAAGTTATCTGGAAATGTAGTCTTCTCAAAGCCTTTATGTTCGATTCTGGCATTCGGAAATAAAAGCGCTGCAATCCTTGCGGTAATGGAATCTACCTCGACACCATATAACTGGCTTTTCCTCATTTCTGAAGGAAGGGCCGCAAAGAAGTTCCCGATTCCTAAAGAGGGTTCCAAAATATTACCTGTCTGAAACCCAAACTTCGTAAGTGCCTGGTAAATCGCTTTTATAACCGCAGGTGGCGTATAAAATGCACTGTTCACGCTGGCCCTTGCAGCTTGGTACTCACTTTCACTTAAAAGCTCCCTTAACTCTTGGTACTCTGCCGCCCATCGGTCATTCGTCTGGTCAAATGCCTGGGAAATACCACCCCAGCCGACATATGTGGATAACACCTTCTGCTCCTCTTTGGTGGCATAACGCTTTTCCTGCTCAATTTGCTTTAAAGTCTTGATTGCCTGAATATTATACTGGTATCTGGTTTTCGGCCCTCCCGTTGGTGGGAGCCACCCATCATATGAAAAGTTTTCTTTCTTCAGATTCTGTTCTGCCGAAAAGAGCACGTTCCCATCGCGGTCAAGGACATCTCCAGTCATGGGAACGGATTCTTCCAATGGGATAGGTTCAAACTCTGGCTGATTCCCCATTCGCCTTTTGTATGATTGGTAAATCTCCCGATACTCTGGCTCTATCCAAAATGCTTTTGGTTCTTTCCTTAACTGCTCAAAAACTGTTTCTGATAAATACCGGTTCTCCTCAATCAAGTGTAAAATCAAAGAAGTACAATATCCGTAGTCCAAATACTTTATAGCGGTCGATTGTTCCTGCGTCATATACTCAACTTCAACCCCGTCTTTTAGACAGCGGACCTCGCATAGACCATACAGATTTTCAAATTTAGCTGTCTGCGTTATCCCATCGTATCCAGTCCCATAAATCTCCTTGATGAATTCTTCTTTTACTTCCTTTTCCAGATTTGTAGTGAGAATATCGTAGACCAACACCTTAATTGACACAAAAAGCAACTCACCATCAAAAAAGCATTGTAATGGTTTCTGCCAAAGGGCGCTATCCTCAACTTCCAAAAATGCCGGTTCCAGCTCTTCCTCTGGCAATTCCATAACCGGTTCCCCTTTTTCTAAAGCCCTTAACAGAAAATTGACAGCTTCATCATAAATCCCCTTAAGCTCTGGATTATAGATATAAGAATCTATTTCTGCCTCGATTTCTTCAAAGGAGATATAGGGGGTAAACCTTCCCGTCTTTACAAGACTCGATAGAAAATTTGCCGTTTCTGTCCAGCTTAGTCTTACCTGCAGCTGTGACATATCCTGGTTATAGAAATCAGCGGTTAGACCTTCCGCAGTAATACCAATCTGGCACAAACCGTATTTGCTAGGATATGCCGGTTGGGGCTGCAGTTTGTAGCGATAGTCATAATATAATATCCGAAGAAACTCCGCCTGCTCTTCCATAGAAAGCCGGCTTAAAGACAATTCATAAAGAATGGCTGATGGGACCTCCGACCAGAATCCCCTGAGGAAAAATTGAGACAATGGCTCCTGCCACAGTTCCTGTGGGATACTTTCCTTATTAGCAGGTTCCGGAGCCTTATAATACTCTCCTGCTATAATTAGTTCTTCAATTTCCTCTTCCACTGATCTCCAGCTTAAATATCCCTCTTTGTAGCCCGAATCTTGCCACCGAATACGGATACCACTCTCCCCGAAGCTGTCATAGCTTAGGGAATTTCCTTCAAAAGTACGCCCACCTTCTCCATATTCAGTCTTTAGCTGTTCTATCCGTTTATCCCTATCCTCATTAAGCTGGAATGCTTCATAAATCCTCTTTCTTGTCCCTTTGAACCGGCCGTCTGACAGTAATACCTTTTTTATATACTCCGGAGGTATCACTTGCTCTGGTTTTGGGCTAAGAGTACCGTCAGCATATGAAGCAGACAAAATTCCATGCAAAAAGGAAGCCGCTAAATGGCTTCCTTCTTGCATGTTTATTGCTGATTGTCTCTCCAATGGATTTTCTTGTATTTCTTCCGTTGATGAGTCTAATGATATTGATTTATCACTTCCTGGATTACGACTTCCTCCGCCTGCATCTGCGCCTGCTGTCTGATCTGCCACATCTGCATGGTTGAGTTCCTGTCCGTGGGTGGATTCGTCTTCAGATATGCGCTTATCAGTAAATCCTGTCTCTGATTGGCTTCTGCTTCCACTTCCTGCATTTTTTCCGCCAGCCGGCCGAACCGGAGCAGGCTCTTGTACCGGGCCTCGTGGTTCTCTTTCAGATAATTCATCGCCATGATTCCGTATTTCCCCAATTTGAGTAAGTCCTTGTCCTCCTCCATCTCCAGATTGGGATACAGATAACCGTCCTTCTCCATGTACGTTAATACTGTCTCGCTCATAAGCAATACTCCTTTCCGTTTCAAGCATTTTAAGGATTCTTGAAATCTCCCTTAGAATATAACAGGATATATCACTTACAAGAGACCCCAAACGGTAGATTTCTTCTTCATTTACAAATGAGGTAATTCCAGAAAAATCTGTTTTTTCAGAAGACAAATCAAAACCACAACGGGTTCCGACTGCGTATAGGACGCTTTGATAAATGACGTCTTCTGCCGTAATCTCTTGCGTTACATCACCTAACCCATTAATCACACTACCTGTATCCTGGGAAAGTTCAGAAATTCGTTCATCGAATTCTGTCTTCATTATATATCGAACATATGTTTTTGTAAAGTCCTTTAGCGCTTCCCAGCTATTCTTTTGAGGGGTATGATAAATCATCCCCTGGTCCGCTGCCACGGATTGCCCGTGAAAATCCAAATACGCTTTTATCTTCTCCTCATTAAGCGACCATGTCAGTTCTTGCTCGCGTCCTCCCGTATTACTGATATCAAAAACAAACCGGACAGAAGGTGTTAATGCCCTGGAAGGAAAAATAGCAATTCCCCGGCTTCCGCGCTTTACATAACGTCCTACCTGCTTCCATGTATCAAAATCCGCAATTAGGGTAGCGTCTGGCCGCTGTGCGTAAACCATAAGAATGTTATCAAATTCATACCGATACAATTTTCCTATCAGCCCGCAGATCTCCCTCCAGGTCGCCTGGTCACTGGTCGCCTTTTGAATTACATTCTGATATAATGTCCGGACTTGAATATTTGTGCCCATCACTCACTCCTTTTACTCACAACACAACTTCCGGTAAAGTTCATACTCTTCATGGTCCAGGCTGATGATATACTCCGGACACACACCGGCAGCCCCCTGTAATGATTCTGCATTTTTTACCTTTTTCATTAACCGTAATAATACAAAACTGTCCTTTGTAAGTGCAAGACTCCCCTCAAATGTCAATGGTGCCTCCAGGACAGACTGCTTTTCCATCACACTTTGCTTTAAACATTGATTAAGACCTTGGATACGTTCTGCAGCAATAATAACCGCTGCCTCCGATACACCAGAGCTTTCCCACGCCTTATGTAACTCCTGAATCAATGTTTCCATATTTTCGACTGCATTTTTCCATGTCAACGAACTTTGCATGTTCTTCCCTCCTTGCTTTTTTTATAAGCTTCCCTAATCTGTGCCATATTAATTCCGGTTGCTTTCCAGCTCAACTGAATATTATTTCTCCAAATTACTCCAAAAACAGTATTTTTTAATGTCGGCTCCTCATCGTTTGGATATCTGCCATACAATCGTACTCCCTCCGCCAGGCTAACTGCCCCCGTTTTAAGAGACATTAAAATAAAATCTTCTTTTGATAAAACCTCCATGACCTTATACTCAAATCCATTAAAGTCGGTTATAATTTGATCTTCGGCAAAAACTATTTCTTTCTCCTGCTCATAGTTGTATTCCCCATATCGGGGCTTTCCTTCTACTGTTAATCCCAAATATTTCAAAAGACAGATACATTCCGGACTACAACGCGATTTTGCAAACAACCACGTTTTATCTTTACCTCCATTTTCATTCATTCGTCCCCGTAAAAAGAAGCGTAACTGTTCCTGATCCTCACAAAATCGGGCATAGAATGAACGATGACTCGAAAAGGAAACTTCGGACCAATCTCTTGCTGTCTTTCTTGTATTAAAGAGCCCGGCCGCTGCCTCCATTGCGTCTTGAGCTATCGGATATCTGGGAAGTAAGACCACATTTACATAATCTTCAAATGTATATAAAAAGTTAACCTCTTTTCCATGCTCGTTATCAATTACTAAAATCATGTCCTCAATATTCATATCTATCTCCCTATGAAAGCGTCTCCGCCTATCGGCAAGATTCTCTGCCCGTAGAAAATAGGGATATTTGCTCCCCCTCTTTCAATGACCTGCTTTTTATCTCTCTAATCTTTTGGGCACAGGAAACAAATGATTCCATATATCCCTCGTAGCCCAATACATGCTGGCGCAAGACTGATAAATCTCCTTCTTTGATAGATACCGCCAGCCCCGTCACATATCCCACTACATTACTTATGCAGGAAACCTTATCTTCCTCTTTTGTAATCTCTGGCAAAACCGTAATCAGGAATTGAAAATCCTCATGATTCAAATACTGGTCCAAAATTTTTATAGCCTCGTCCCTGATTCTGCCTGAATGAACATAATAGTTTTCATCTGCCTCTGGAGGGGTTTCCCGATAATAAATTTCAGGAAGTTCCTCTTTCGATGATATTATCTTCTCAAGTTCCCTTTTATTGTGAATAATGTGATTGCGTAATAAATTCATATTCACTCCATCGGACCAAAAAGGGTCACTACCTCCATATTGGCTCATATGTTCCCAGCGTAAAAAATCTTCCTTTAGACTCTGTTCCCAACTTACTGGCTTCTTCTTTCCCATTTAGCCTCCTATCTTGGTCGTCCAATCATAACAATTTTGCTTTTTCCCTGTATGCTTCTGTAGACAACGCCGGTTTTTTCGTTGGCAGCTTCCACCACCATGCCATCACCCACATACACGGCTACATGGCTGATATTTAAAAACCGCCCATTCTTGGAATAGCTGTAGAAAATCAGATCGCCGGGTTCCATGTTTTCGTATTCAACCAGATAATTATTGTCATAGCACAACTGCCCCTCACTCGCAGCTGTGTTCGACCCCCCATATAAAAGGCTGACTCCAGCCTGTTTCCAGGCATAATATGCCAACGAACTACAGTCAAAATAATTTCCCGTGTCTCGGTAGTCCTGGCTGTATGGATAGCCGACCTTGGAAAGCACAAATGCAACGACCTTTTTTCCATTTTCATCTGATACTGCGTCCAGTATGGCCTGATACTGCTCACTGGTAATAAGCGAACTGCCAGGACCCGCTCCTCCTTCGGGCCGTCCCATGAGTGCTAAGCTGTCCGGCTTCATGAGTTCAAGAAGGATTTCATTCTGTTTTTCATCAAAACCATATTCCGAAGCCATTTCTAAATAACTCTTCATGGTAATGTTGACACACTTTACTTCGTAATCCGTATCGTCCTCGTCAGATCCCTCTTCTGTGCGACTTGTTACATCATAACTACGCATATCTTCAAAGACGGTCTTCAAATTTGCCTTTGCCACGTCAGTCATATCGGTTGCGGTATCCCCAATCCCATATTTCACCATATAAACAGCCAGAATATCATAATAATTATCGGGTTCTTCTGTCCCCTCATAATTAACATATAGTTTCTCACTCCAGTCATAGCCGCTTATGTCATTTAACTCTGTGTCTACGGATTGGTTAAACTCTGTCACATATTCGTTCAGAACCGCTTGTATGGTCTCTGTGGAAGATATAGATGGGAAAAAAATAGCAAATGGTGAATTGTAAATCATTGCGATTACAGCAAGGATTGGAACCACCACGATAGCGATTAACGCTGCCGAACCCAAAAAAGAACTGCCAAGATACTGCACGAGCTTCTTTATCATCATCTCTATCTGGACTTTTACTGTCTTTTTTGCTGCTTTTACCATCTGCTCCTGTTTTTTCCCCAAGGTCCTCGACTCCGAGATATACCGCTTCATCATTCTTTTTCGGGGTTGTTCTTTCATGACTGGCTGGCCTGAACTGCGATTTACCGCGCTTCGTTTGAATTGGTCTCCGGCATAACTTCTGCCACCCACTCGCTTTATAGCGGCCGCTCTCTGCTCTGCACTGAGTGGCCTACGGATTCCAACAAGCCCTGTTCCTGCCTCTTTCCTCTGGACTTTAGAGCCAAACCGTACCTGCTTAATTCTCCGTTTCTGCTGGACTATGTTCTTACGATGATGGTATTTTTTTAAATCTACGACTCCTCTAATCGGCCTTGTGGCTGCTTCCATAAGAAGCCCTGCTTCAAATACCTCGTCTCCACCTTCCATATTGGAAAGTACTTTTTTTGCCCCTGCAATCCCCGCCGTCTTTAAAATACGCCCTCGCGTCTTATCTGCAGTCCGTGTTCTAATAGGGCGCTGATTCAGAGGAGATGACGTTGCAGTTGTCCGTCTTTGATTCCTTGTGCCGCTTCGCCCTTTCAAGCTGCCCTTACCGGTACTCACCGTAAATGCCGGCAGCCTCTTCCCACTCACTTTGGGCCCCTTGGTAATTGTCAAAACTGCCCTGCCTTTTAACTGGACCTGCCTCTTTCCCTTTGTACGCAGCTTAGGTTTCTCCTTTACATGTATCATCATCGGTTTATCATCGACTCTTTTTATCTGCAACGCGGTCTCCTCCTTTATCCATCATGTCATTGATTTTACTTAAAATAATGTATCATCACATCTAAATCCCTCCTGACCTATAAATTTCAGTAATTCACGCCGATGTAATCTAAAACCTTGCTAAGCCCCAAGCCACCCAGTTCTACATCTCTCATGCAGTATTCATAAATGGCGGGGTGCGTCAGCTTCATTCTTTGAAACCGGTTAGGCTCTTTTTCCAAATGAACTCCAAACATACAGAACATACAGCCGCTGCGCTCTAGTCCCGTTGTCACCAGCCGGCAGCCCCTTCCTCTTGGCAATTCTTTTTCCACGATATCCCCATAGATTGGAGCATAAGGTACTTCATAGATACGGATATACTGAAGTACATCTTCCTCTTTCCAGAATGACATCGGCGTTGATTTTGGCTCCTTGGCCTCAAATGCGTTGCAGCCATGTTTTAACCACGCAGTTTCCCTCAGGCGGCTCTCTACTGCCATGGTGGCAATCATGCACTTACTACCGGTCATACGTTCAAACCGATGAAAAGGCGCCTTTTTCATGTGGTAGCAACACTTCGCGTCTATTTTAAAGGGAGCGTCAACCAGAAACAGCCATTTGCTCTTATCGTACAGTGAAATCCTGCCCTGTTTATCAAGGGCGGTTCCTTTAAGCATTTTGGCCCGCTGTGATTCTTTCCCACTAATTAAATCAAGCCGATACTGATGAACAGCGTCGGCCACTTCCTTTGAAATCACTGGATATCCATATTTATTAATTACTTCCTTGAAACTGTATTTCGGTTTTAGCCATGTTACATGCTCCGTTCCTTTCACAAATGATCGTATTTCTGGGTACTCCAATCCTGTATCCGCAAAGACTGCTTGTATATCCGGATAAAGTCCCCTGGCAATATGAAGGAGGACCGTACTGTCCTTCCCTCCACTAAAACTGACATGAATGTTTCCATTCCATGCCTCATACCACTCCTGGATTCTCTGCTGCGTTTTCCGTATCTTAATCTCCAATGGAAGATTCTGTAACTGTTGTAATTGCCATCTCTCCATATTGATCAAAAGGAGAAAGATATCTTTTACGCACGCACAACTCCATTCCTCCTTTCGATTTTTAATTAAAAAATAACGGCCTTCTTATTGGGCCGCTTAACGTCTTTTAGGTTCTTTATGATTTGATTGTTCCTTTTCTGGCTCTATTTCCGGCAATTCATCGGCTACCTGCGTATCATTTAAGCATTCATAGGCAGCGTCTAAATTAATATCTTCGGTGCTTACTACCTGAGAACTCTTTACCAAAAAATCGGCATTATTGGCAATCTGCACAAAATCAGATTCCCTTATCTCCGTAAAACCATATTTCTCTTCTAATAAATTTAATACAGAATAAATTAACTCCATCGTCAGTATCCTCGATTTATAGAAACTAGTGCTGACAATCCATTCACCTTTTATGCTTAGATATTTAACTTCCATTCTGTTTCTGCCTTTCCTCCTCTATCTTTTCATGAAGATTGGTATTATACAGCTTATAGAGGTCTGTATCTTTGGAAATTGTATTATCAAATGGGATAACAACATTTCCACATTTAATCAGTCCAGTACCGCTTTGAGCATTAGTGACAAACCGCAGCTGCGCGTCTGATACACCGATTATTTCCGACATCTTGGCACTATCTGGGTTAGCCTGTTTTAAAAGCACGACGAACTCGGAATTGGATAACATCGTAGTTGCCGTATAATTCTGTAACAGGTCAAGCAGATTTTGAGTCAGGCCGGTACAAAAACCGCCCTGTTTTCTTACCTTTTTCCAGAGCCCTTGCAAATATCTGGCACTATACTCAGAATTTAAAAGGACATGGAACTCATCAATATAGAGCCATGTCGCAATTCCTCTTTTTCCGTTTTCAATAATTCGGTTTTGAATGGACTCCATCATAACCAGCATGGCAATCGGGGAAAGTTCCGGGCCAAGGTCCCTGATTCCATATACCGTGAACCGATTATTGACGTCCACATTAGTCTGGTGGTTAAAGATATTAAGGGAACCATTAATAAAACGGTCCAGGGATAATGCGATATCCTTGGACTCCTCGGCCTCATCTTCCATGAGTATCTTATAAAAATCTGACATAATGGGATTCCATCGCACTTCCGACCGTACAATGTTTAAATACATTTTCCTTACATCACGGTCAATGATGGATTTCTGCCTGGAATTCAATGACTCGCCAATACACTGCTCACACAGGCCCAGCATAAATTCACCTTTTTCACGAATTAAGCCTTTACTGTCTGTCAGATCCAATGCACCTATATCAAGAGCCAGTGGATTCACATAGTTATCCGTGTAGGTGGACATATTGATAACTGCCCCATGATAGGTGTGGGCGATATCAAAATATTCATTCATTGGGTCAATGATAATAATCTCATCTTTTCCCTGATCCGCCGGGCTGGAAAGGAATACTTCCCCCATCGCCATTTTACTGAAAAAGGATTTTCCACTTCCCGGAACGCCAAATACAAACCCGTTTCCATTTATCAGGCGTTTTCGGTTTCCTACAATGATGTTTTTGCTGACCTGATTGATTCCGTAATAAATCCCGTCCTTATCGCTCAACTCCTGGACATTAAACGGCATTAAAACCGCCAGGCTCTGTGTCAGCATACTTCTCATTGTCTCAACCTGCCTGACTCCAATCGGCAGCGCTGTATTTAATGCCTCCCGTTGTTTCAGATAATGCACCTCTATCGTGCAGGAATTACGCTTTCCGATGGTTTCCACGGTTTCTGTTATACTCTCCAACTCTTCTTTGGTCTCCCCCATCAATATGATGGTGACTGCTACGAAGAATAGGCATTGGTCATTCTCCCGGACATCATCCATAATGGTTTCAATCTCTTTTTTCTCAATTCGCTTGTTATAGGAGATTTCCGATGAGAAATCATTATTCTTATTCCTTACCCTTTGCTGCTTAATAATGTCACTCTCAATCCCCAGATACTTTTTCTGAAGGATTTTTGTCGTAAAATCTTTGGGAATCGGCACTACGTCAATCGAAGTAATGGAATGAACCGGCAGGCTTGTGATTTCATTGAGAAACCGGTCTGACAGACTGCTGGGATATTTTTTTATGAATAATGCCCGGCAGAATTTCTTCTCGTCCTTAAAGTATGACGGGTAAAACTGCAAAAAACCATTACATAAATCATTCCGGAAATCCGCACCGACCTTCCTCGCCTCTTTTATCTGAAATGAAAAACGCTCCTCCTCCCCTAAATGGTAAAAATCAAAGAGGGTCCGAATCCGTTCATCTCCATTTATCGGTACAATTTCAGCCCCCAGTTCACCAAAGGCTTTATGGATAATCGCCTCCAGCGTAGCAAACTGCGCCTTGGCTTCCTCAAAGTTCTTCCGTTCAATCGTGATTGTCAGATAACGTTCCTGTTCAATTCCCTGCCTTCCCTCCTGGATTTTTGACTCAATGATATCATTGTAGATTTTCCGGTATGGGTCAAAACCATCGTCCTGACTTTTTAAATATACATGCTCTCTAAGTCTCTGCATATCCTTATTTTTATTGTTGATGGTGATTTTAAAACTGACATCAAGGGAATTTAGGAATTTGCAGTACCGTTCAAAAAGGTCTATCTGCTCATCTTCATTTGTTGTTGTATAGTTAATATCCTGAAACAGATAGCATTTACTGTAGTGGTTCTTTGAAACCTCAAATATTCCATTTTCCGCGACTTTCAGTATCTCTATCGTTTCCTGTATGGATTTAGGGGTCCGGTAAAGCGGCTCGCTTGCCTTTTTGATTTCCTTAAATCCGTCTGAAAAAAAACTCAAAAATAACCTCTCTTTCCGCAGCCGGACCATTCCGGCTGCTAAACCAGAATTGCCCGCCTAAGGGGGTTATTCCTTTCCTTTTTTTACCCGCTTGGAAGATGACCGCTTTTTTCTCTCCACCTCCTCTAAATACTGCTCCTTAATTCTTTCGGCCCCTTCCGTTGATACATATAAAAGAGGGCGGTTTTTAAAGGCCATCTGGACTTTACGCCGCATGACCTCATAAAACCCCATTCCGTTATAGGAATAGAAACCACCCAGGGCAATCGGAACAATAACCGGCGCCGCTACATAGACGCTTGCATTTAGCCCTATCAGGGGATAAAGGCCCAGAACGATACCTCCACCAGAGATAATCGAAGCTAAGGAAAACACAAACTGTTTTGTAGTAAGCCCCATGGCCAATGTTTCCTTATATTGCTCAATATCCTTATTCATTTCAATTACCACACGTCTCACCTCACCTTCTGCACCCGCTCACAGGCTTCTTTATAAATTGTCTCGTCAATCTCGATTAAAATACTGTCTCGGTTTGACTTCAGGGCAGCCTCTCCCATGGAGCCGCTTCCACAATACTGATCTAATATCAATTCATTTTCTTGTGTGACAAATTCCAAAATCTGTTTTAACAGTTCTACCGGCTTCTCTGCCTGATGACGCCGCTCTGCCTTATTAGGCGGCGGTACGTCAAATACCGTAGGCAGCATTCCTGCCGCTCCCGACATATAATGAGCTATTTCCGGTTCCGCCTTATCCTTTTTAGCGTCTGGTCTCAGGCTCCTGGCCTTCCCTTTCGTAAACATCACAACCTGTTCCGTATTGTGGGCTTTTCTCCCCGTATTGGATACGAAGTTCCCCTTTTTCCAAGGAACTGACGCATAGTAAGTGAGCCCCGCCCGCTCTGCCATATCCTTGACCTTAAACAGATAGCGGAAATTCTCACCATTCTCTTCTGGAAGGAACTCCACCAGAAAACACCCCGGTTTCAATACCCGGTACTTCTCGTCCAAATCCCTTTGCGAATAGTTAAAGCAAGCATAGCTGGAGGTAAAATTACGATTCCCTCCTTTATGTGACTTTGGCATATCGTATGGGGAATCCGTGATGATTGCGTCGATTGAGTTATCCTGAATAAATGATAAATCTCTCCCGTCCCCATTGATAAGCATACAGGTAATCTCATGATTCTCTTGGTCTGTCCTGGTTACAGTGTATACACCACGGGCCAGTCGGGTAAAGATTCCCTTATCAATCCCCTCGTAAATACGTGCACGAATAGAAGGCTCTTTTGCCTGAATTCTGGCATGAATCACACATTCCCTGGCTTCTTCCAGTGTAAAGGAATCCATATCCTGAAAATACTCGAATAAGGTTCCCTGAATCCCTGTTGTTTCTATAACATACCGCCTCCTATCTGATTTTATCTTTTGGATCAGGCCTAAGCTGTATATTATTGTCCCTTTCATATTTCACTAGACCTTTTGCGTCCATTCTTCTGAGGGCTTCTATGTCAAATACATACAGCGGGTATTCGTTAAACCCACTTTTCTTAGCCAGTCCCGTGGGATATGCAATTTTACTTTTTTCCAGAAAGCCTGCCAGTTCCGGGGTATTTGCCACATCAATATATGCACAATAATGTGGGGGATTTCCCTCTAAATTCACAGTTACATCCGCATAGGGGTCTGGTTCTCCTTCCGTGATAGCGTACATTTCGATAGCAAGGCTGCGGTTCTCCACGTAACTACCTATATCAAACACTACGCTTAACTGCTCTCCCTGCCTGGATTGAAACATAAATGATTCCATCTGATTCCTCCTCTATAGCCCAAGCGCCCTGCTCGTTAATGTCTGGGCCCCCTTTACACTTCCTACGGTAAGGGCAATCGTAAAGGTCATCTCACACAGATAAATGAGTGTCTGCGCCCAGTCTGCATAGCTACCCGTAAATTCTGGTAAACCTGCGTTGATAAACTCATTGCAAAGCATGATAGCTAACGCCATCGTCACCGCTTCGAATACCACTGATAAAAAATATTTCATGTAAGACACGGCACTGTTACTCACATTCCGGTTCCCGGCCAGCGTAGCCATTGCAATGGCTCCCATTGGTACAATCACCAGGATTCTTAAAAATCGGAAATACACAGTGTAAATCATGAAAAATCCACAGATGATAATGACGATGGATAATAAGGCTGCCAGAATCAGCATAATAAGGCTTTCTCCAAAGCCCAGATTTTTGATGATATCTGCCTGGGCACTGTCAATTGTCAGTGTACTAAATTGACCGGAGGCTAACATGCTGACCCAGTTTCCAATGGATTTGAAAAATGCTTTCATAATTGTCACATTATTTGCCACTAGCCATTCTGCAACTGCCAGTCGAATCAACAGCCGAAGCACGACTTCTAAGCGCATTTCCTCCCTGACGTCAACACTTTCTGAACAGAATCCGATAACAAAAAACAGGACCACAAGCGAAGAGCCGACTGCCACAAAGATAGGTTCCACCCCGGCTACAATCCCCCAAGGGCCTCCCCCTTTAAAATCAACCGGTGACTGTCCCAAAAGTGAGAAGACAAGGTTTACCTGGTTATCCCAGAACCCAAATACGATTTCTAAGAGCGCAAGTATCTTGTCCCCAAGGTCAAAAATATCCAATCAGTTCTCCTTTCCTCTGAATTCTTTTCAGAACTAAAACCCTAAGAAAGTAAGTACCGTTGAAATTCCGGCCATCATGATCCCGGCCACAATTCCTTTTAACGCTGAATTCATCGTAGAGGAATCCTGTTGCTGGTAAGCCTGGGCAAATTCCATAATGTTTTTCGCCAGAATAATGACACCGACCGCTCCAATAATTGCAATCAACAGTGTCTTCAGATTCTCAAGCGGCTGCGTAATCGCCGTGGTTCCAGTTGCATAGGCCGTCATACTCATTAAAAGAGCCCCCGCTGTTCCTCCGGCCAAACTGCTCACCACATTGTTTCCTTTACTACACGCCTTTTTTCCATGCGTATTAGCCCAATTTCTGTGCATAATAAAAATCTCCTTGCCTTTGCATTGATAGCAGAGCCGGAAATAAAAGCCAGACGCAAAAGTGTAGGGTTCACGTCTGACTTATAGATTCCAGCCGTGGACCCACACTTCCACATCTGCCTCTGATTAATAGTTTCTCTATGTCATCGGGATAAACCCGTTATTTTACCTCATATGCTTATTCAGAACCCGTTTTTAATAATTCAAACGCCGCTCTTGCTCCCTGCAGCTGTTCCACACTCGTTGTAGGATAAAAAATACACAAGATGTCTTCCGTTGGCATTCTACTCTCCATCATGTGATTCAGTTCCTCTTTCTGCTCCGGTGAATATTCCCATTGGAGCATACGGTTTACAAGCGTATCCGGCCCTACTAATTTTTTTCTGCCTGATGGCCCTTCTTTCTTTTCTGCAGCCATTTCCTGCTCACTTTTTATATCAGGTGCATACTCTAACTCCGTCTCCAGTTCACGATTCAGCTGTTCTTTCTGTTGCTGTTCATCAAGATTTAGGAAACGCTGCTGTAAATCATTTCCTGTCAGCAGGCTGAACTCTTCATAGGAAAGGCAGTCAATGTATATGTTGTCCCCCTTTTTTTGCAGGTTTTCATAATATTCCATAGCCTTCGGACTTAAAAGCTCAATCACCGGGCTGATTATACTATTACTGCTCATTGGGACATGCACATACGCTATCCCCTTCCCATCTGCCGTCTGATTGAACGCTGGGTGTCCAAACGGCAGATACTTATTATCGAAAATGGGGTCATATCCTCTTATAAAAATAAGGCATTTCTTGTTATTGAGTTTCCTGGCCTCATCTGGGGTTAACAGTTCCCTCCCCAAGACATCATAATTCCTTGAGGAACTCCCCTGCCGCCCCTTCGTTTCTCCGCTTGATTTTTTATCAATGGTACCCTTCCCAAGAAGCTCCGACACATACTTATGCGTACTCTGTTCATTTCCTCCCAAATAGATAAGAGTGTCGCAGTTTCCAGGTATTGTTTCCCAGGTATCCTTAAATAGAGCCTTAATCTGGGCCAGATTCTGAATGATGATAATAGAACTGATCTCGCGGCTTCTCATCGTGGATAAAAGGGAACAATAATCGTCGGGCAGCGCAACATTAGCAAATTCATCTAATATAAATGAAACATGAATTGGAAGCCTACCCCCACAGTTAAAATCTGCCTGATAATAAAGCTCCTGGAAAATCTGAGTATACAAAAGCCCTATGACAAAATTGAGGGACCGGTCATTATCCGGAATGACACAGAATAATGCCGTTCTCGTCTTTCCATCACCATTCACTCCCAGCCCCAATTCCGCCAGGTTCAGCTCATCCTTACTCAGTAAGCGCAGCACCTGTTTGTTTTCCAGAAAGGCCAAACGGGAATTCGCGCTGATGATAATACTCCGCACGGTATCCCCGGCCCCTCGCATACATTTGTTATACTGTTTAATCGCAGGGTGATTGGCCCCAAGTGGGGAGGTTTCTTCCAAAAAGCGCATACGCACATCTAACCGGGACGGCTTATTTTGTTCCGTCACCTCCGCCTCAGACAATAGTTTCAGCACCGTTTCAAAGTTTCTCTTAGCCAGTGGTTCCTCCATCCAGACATAGTAAAAGAGAGCCTGTAATAACAGCCCTTCTGCTTTCTCCCAAAACGGGTCAGAGGGTGTGGCTCCCTTCGGTGTTGTGTTTGATATTAAATTTGTAATCAGTTTTATGATATCCGTCTCTTCCCGGATATAGGAAAATGGGTTATAACAATCTGACTTCTCCATTTCCAATAGATTAATCACTTTAACACGATAACCATTATTTTTTAACATCTGGCCACAGCTTCTTAATATTTCCCCTTTCGGATCGGTGCAGATAAACGAGCACTTTTCCGGCATATTCATCAGCTGGGGCTTAACCACATAAAATGTTTTTCCGGCCCCTGAACCGCCTATTACCAAAATATTCCCGTTTAGCCCTATTTTCCTAAAGTTCAAGGACATTCGCACATTCTGGCTTATAATCCGGTTATAATTCTCATTCTTATCCATCAATGCCTGATTGACCATACGCACGTCCGCAAACCGGGCTGTACCGTATTCTTTTCCCGGCATTAAGTTCCTCTGGCTTGTGTAATACATAATAACGGCCATCAAATAGATTCCCACGGAAGCGGTGACCGCCTTAATTGTGGTATCATTCAGATAGTTTTCAAATGGCCTGCCGGATATTTGACTAAATGCCTCCATAAAGTGATTAAAGTCTATTCCTGGATACCAAGCAGCATTCAAAAGATATCCCAGATATGCGCTTGCGACTGCCCCAAGTATTAAGAAAGCAATCGGAGCCTTCTTTTTCTTTGGTTCGATAACATTCACCTCTTTCTGCCTGGTGCTTCCACACGACTCTTCGGTTTTATCTTCTCATAGCGCCGTCGCACTTCTGCACTTACCGGATCGTAATGTGAATGGTACAAATCGCTGCCTTTCATGGTATGGAGGATTTGATTATCCTTAGAATATATTTTATAGTCCTTCTCTTTGTTCAAAAAGGTTAACAGCGTTTTGCCATCATGAATTTCCATGAGGTTATCTTTATTAATCCACAGACAATTTCCCTGTCCTCCGGGTATCCTGGTTTTGATTGCATGTTCATTTTCTTCTACAATCATTTTACGGCTGATTGTGATATCCACCAAATCCAGATTTTTTGAGGAAGAGATGACACGCATTCGATTGGTTAGTTCCCTATATCCCGCAATACGCCGTTCAAAAGCTTCTTTATCCATGACAACATCATGTTGCCCCGCCGTATCACCTTTGTTCAACACACCAATCGCCTCTAACTGCCGGATTGCCGCCTCCGCCTGTTCGCTATTAATATGGAAGTTCTCTTTGATTGCGTCCACACTGATGGTCTGCTTTTCCATGGCGAAAAGCCCTACTTTTTCAATCAGCCCTCCAAGCAGCTCATTCGCCCGATCTGCCTCATCGGTGTGGACCAGTTCATTTCCCTGTTTCTGGGTCTTTAAAAAATCCAGGAGCTTATTTAGTTCCTTCTCATTCCCATTCTTCAAATAGTCATCAAAAGTGGCGATACGGCCAAACTTTAACTTTTGAATCATCATATTGACCCTCGGAACTGCTTCGGAGTGGAAGATAATTTCTGATTTCCCATCTGATTTATTTACATCTGGCAGTACCGAATACAGAATCCCATACTTTTTAGCCAGGCGCTCCACTTTTTTTATCTCCTGACTGTCAAATTGGAACACCTGCAGATCACCACCTTTTAAAAGCAGCTTTTTCATACTGGTCTTCCCATGAAGTTTTTCATACTCAAGCATTCCTACCAGTAAATCCATAATCTTTTTCATCTGCTCCATGGTCCCGCTACCTACTTTCATGGCGATTTCCACGCCATCATAGGCAACTCTGATAATCTGAATCGCCTGCCCTATTTCCTCTGACATGCACTGTTCACCTCCTGTAAATCGGCTTCTCTCTTAATACGCTCTTTCACACTATCAAGATTAGGCCCCCGAAGCTCCTCCTCCGGCACCTCGATGTGATAGGCGGACAAGATATCTGATAAGCGCTTTACCGCTTTTTCCTCTTCTTGACGGTACATTTCAAGGGCCACCAGCAGATTTTCTATCCGATTGATCCAATCCGGTCGAAAATCAACCAGTGTCTGATATTTTTTAAAAATAAACTCCCGCTCCTTATCCCCAGCCATCAATTCATCAATCAATCCGTTTGTCAGCTCCTTATCCCCGGTTTTACAGCCAAATTGTAAAATAAATTCCTTCTCTGCTTCCGAAAATACATGTGTTACACACGCCATTCCTTTTGTTGCTTCTGCTATTTCTTGAAGTCCCATCTTATTCCTCTCTGCCATTTTCATAAATTGCTATCTGTATGATTTCCGCCATCTGTTCCGCCGGCGGCTTCTTATGAATCAATATCTTCAGCTGTTCTTCTGTAAGCCCCTTTTCGACTGCCAGGCGTATCTGTACCAGCTGCTGCGCGGAAAGTTCACTTTCCGTTACCAGGCGTACCAAGTCAATTTTTTTCTTATGGCCCAGGCGGGATAAAAACGCTTGAACCGCATGGGCATTTCTCTTCGGCTGCACCTCAACTTCAATGGAAGCGCCAAGATTCCAGGACGTACTTTGGACCGGCAGTGTGACGGGGGGAACCACAGGACGTTCCTGCGTACTTTTAGGCTTTTCTGCGAGTTTACCCTGCATGGAATTTTCCGCAATATCCTCTTGATTGTGATTCTGCCTTTCCTCTTCCAGCCCCCCATGCTCAAAGTCCTTTTTTAACCTTTCATTCTCTTCCCTCAAACGGGCGATGGTCCCATGAGCTTCAGCAAGCTGATTTTTCAGTACCGCCTGCTGTTTGTCCTTCTCCTCCAACTGTTGAATCAGTCTGCTCTTTTCTGCCTCATCTACCCGCATTGCCCCAAACTGCTCCAGTTTCTCATTCAGCCGCTGATACCGTTTTTCCTGTTCCGCAATACCACTTACGACTTCCCTTACTTCCGCCAGTACCGTATTCGCATATTCATAATCTCCTTCTGTTTCTGGCTTCACCTTTACCTTCTCTAACTCAGCCCATACTTTTTTTAACATTACCCTGAGAGCATGGGCAGAACCGTCTTCCAATAATGCTGCCCGAATTGTATCAACTGGAATTCCCTTATCAGCAAAGTCAACTACAACCGCCATTTTCTGGGCGCTCAGTTTTTCGGAGGCTATAAGCTCCATTACCTCCGATGGCAAGTCACTTCTTAATGCCTGGGAATAAATTTTCATCTGCTCAAACGTATAATTGTTGTTTAGATATTGATCTGTTTCCTCTTTACTAAGCCCAAAACGCAAATCATCGCCTACCAGACAAACCACCTCTTCCGGCAGGCTCCGGGCTCGCATGGTATTTTCGATTGCTTTTATCTCTCTTGGACTGAGCGGTCTTTTTTCCTGCATGAATTACCTCCCACTAAAAAAGCAGCCTATCAGGCCGCCTAACGTTTTCGCTCTTCTTTTTCACTGTGTATCTCCTGATTATACACCTCTTCCCGGATTCTTTCCGTACCAACTGCTTCAAGCAGCCCGCCGGCAATCCTCTTTTCTTTTCGAATAGCCTTTTCTTCTCCCCGGATAGCAAATAGCCTGCTTTTAAATTGTTCCTTCACAAAAGCTATTTCTTCTACAGAATATCCCTGGTTATTCAGTTCCATTAAAAGCCTGGTCCATTTTTTATGCTCTTCCATGAAAAAAACATCGCCTGCTTCATAAGCATGTTCTGCCGGTTCCAATGCCTCCATATCCTGTACCAACTCAAACAGGTTTTTAAAATGGGAACGTTCAATATAAATTAGACGCTTTTTTCTGCTGATTATTTTTTCATTCTCACTAAGCTCAATCTGCAATGCTCGAATATCATTGAGGGAATGAATATTATGTCGGGTCAATAATAAATACTCTTCCTCCAGCTGGTGCATTTTCCGGATTTCATCTTTATACTTCCAGGCTTGACTATATGGCCGCTTTTTTAACTGTCCGATTCGATAGAGCCTGGAAAAATACTTCTTTTGGATTCCAGATAAGCCGGCCCGTTTATAATACTTCACCCGGCACCGGACAATCCTTCCTCCTTCCAACCGGTTTCCCGGTTGAGTTTTGGAGCGGTCCTTGATACGCTCACAAATCCGCTCCTCCGTATATGCTTCGCCAAGTGTCTTACATCGCTTAAACGCGCCCATTCCAGGAGGGCGGATTGCTAAATATTTACCCCGTTTTATCTCATATCCCTTCTGGGTCAGCAGTTCTGTAAAGTTTTCAAACGTCTGTGCCTGAAAGATACATGCGTCCAAATCACGTTTTATCATATCAGACCAAATGAACGCTCCATTTTTAGAATCATTCCATTCTGTATATGGCCTTCTCATTTCCCGGTGTCCTGCTTCAATATTAATGGTAGATAGCCCGTATTCCTGACACAACCGATTTGTAAGAGGCTGAATAAATTTTGCCCAATCTCCCTTTTCGTACCGGAATTTACGTCCGTCTATAAAATTTACGCTGTTAAATATAATGTGCCCATGGATATGGTCTGTATTATCATGAACTGCATAAACCGCCTCGTAGCTGCCCCCCAGATATTCTTGTACAAACTTTTCTACAATTTTAAAGGCAGTTTCTTGATCTACTTCACCTTCTACAAATGATAAAATCAAATGGTATCCCTGCCTTTTATCCATTTTGGAAAACTGTTTCTTTGTCTGTTTCATCTGTTCATAGGCTTTATACGGCTGACAGTTAATTCCACCAATCCACTGGCCCTGCCCGGTTTTCTCCGGCTCCAGTATATAATCAATGGCCTGCCTTAAATGCTTGCCAGCATATCCCCGTCCACAATCTCCGATATATAAAATCTTACTAATCGCCAACTTTATCCACCACATCTTTTACCGCAAGATTTAACTTTCTCATGTAGGCCATCAGGCGTTCTCTGTCAGACTGACTATACAGACCGGAATTGTGGTTCCTGGTAATCTGGTTGATATTATTGCCGATACGATTCACCTCATTGATAAGGCCTTTTAAATTCGTCCTAATTTCTGGATAATCGTTGGGTTTCTGTGATAGGAGAAGCCGCATGTAGGCAGACTCTGTAAGGTGCCTTGCCTCCGCCTGCTTTTTCAGCTGCTGTGCTTCCACTTTTGTCATGCGAAAGGGCTTAATGATTTCTTTTTTATCAGCCATAGTTTAGCGGACCTTTCCCTGAAACTGTGCCACCCCCTGCGTGATTGTGGCAGCCGCTTGCTCAAATCCGCCCTCTTTTATGTGACGGATTGCCTCTTCCGCCAGCTTCAGTGCCAAGCTATTAATTTCCATTCCATACCTGGTCCGGTCAAAAATCTTATCTAAAACCGCTTCATCTGCCTGTAAGGATTGGTAACGTAGTTCCTTTTCTATGGATTCCTGAATATTAATCGCCGCATTCCTCTCCAGATCCGCGCACTGAAGCATTTCATAATTCCATTCGCAGACGATATCCACCACATCCTCAATGGGGTAATCTACCAGTTCCTTCTCACCTTCGCTTTCCTGCAAATCAATCCGGTACATCTTATCACCACTCACCGCCATCTGATAATCATGTCCTTCAAAATATCCTAACAGCAGCTTTGCTTCCTCTTCCGAAAACATAAGGCCTTTATCGTGTTCCTTTAACCAGCTAATCAGTTCCTCCGGTTTGTTTAACGGTACTACATCCTTATTCATTCTGTTTTATCCACCTCCATCAAAAAATCACCTCAAGTTATCCACAGGTTTTTCTCCTTTATCCAACTTCCCTGTGGAAGTTGCCAGATACGCACTTTGTAATACAAGTGCCTCTGGTTAGGGGAGATCCCCTAATACCCCCTTACGCTTCCGCTAAATTACTTTTTACTTTAAAACCAGACTTCCTACACCGTATTTTCATATAAAATTTTGTTCGTTGCTTGATTTTTTCATTTAAAATAGAAATGAGTTTATATTTCTCCATACCATAGAACAGGAATCTTACATGACTTTTACGGTTCTAAATGAGTTTTTCATATAATGAATGCGTTTGTAAAATCATCGGCTCCTTCCTTGCGCCGGTGTATATGCCTTTTCACGCTCCGCACATTGACTGACACTTGGAATCTTATCCATCTCCATAAGCTTTTCAGACCGAAAGCTGAAGTGCTTCGGGTTATTCCAGCCTACAATGATATGATCTAACAGTGGAATTCCAATTAAATCTGCTACCGTTTTTACTCTTTTAGTAATAAGCACATCGTTCTTTGAAGGTTCTATTTCACCGCTTGGGTGATTATGAAGCAAAACGATGGACGCTGCATTTGACAATATGCTGGCTTTAAAAAGCTCTCTTGGAGATACCACCGCATAATCAAGGGCTCCCATGCTTACTATATGGCAGTTAATGGGCCTGCTCTTTACATCTACATTGATTACACACACAACTTCCCGGTCCATCTCTGCAAGTCTATTACCCATGAAATCCACTACCGCCTCTGGAGTCTCTAAGCGGGTATCTGAAAGCAACGAAGCCTCCTTTACCAGCCGGACAGATACAATATCCAGTTTAAACTGCTGCTCACCTGCCATATCATCACTTCCCAAACTCTATATGCATGATAAAATCATTCTGCTGCTTTTGTATTAAATCCAACAATTCCGCTACCGTCTCTATTTCTATCTGTGACACCTGATTACCTCCCCGAATGGAACATTGCCGGTTTAACATCCTTCCCGTCTTCCCGTTGAGCTGCATTAACCAGGTTGATCTCCGGGGAGCCAGTTGCCATTGTGAGTTCCCGTTTTAATCTATCATAAAAGTATACATTGTCAGATAAACGTTCTCCCAGTGGTACTTCCGCTTGATTAATATCTGCCACCATTTCCGCAAGTTCTTTTTCACGCCCTTCTTCTGCCTTTACTACAAGAACTTCATGAATTGACGAAGGAAGAATATAAAGATTGTCTCCAAAGTGTTCAGCAACCGTATGCAATACCTCATCATCTAACATGGCTACTGCACCATGAAGCCCCTGTTCATTCGTCACCACAAGCATTTCATTATCGAGTTCGACAGAAGCAAAGTCTTCCCCCAATGCCAAATCAGCCATGGAGAAACCTAAAACCGCACCTAACTCATTAACAGTCGTTGGCATTAGGCGCTTTGCATTCTGCGTTGCCAGCTCAAACAATTTCTCTTCTGTTACATTCATCGTCCCCATATTTTCATTGGTAATCAGTGCTGTGGCCATGCCTTCCTTGTCCATATCAAATACCCAATAATAAACAACCGATAAATCCATAACCTCACGGTGTGGACAATGCGCTAAAAGTTCCTGATTCATACCTGTGTTTATTAATTTCATTAACACATTTTCTTCTACTGCGTGGTCAACCAAATTGCCCATTTTTGACGCTCTTTCATATTCTTCTACCATTTGTGCCGCCACTGCCTTCAGTACATCTTCCATGCTTTCACATTCTCTATAGGTCTCATATGCCTCGTTGATACGAATACAGGGAGACAGCCCGGATTTATCAAACGAAAGACCATCTACCACCATGTTTGCCTTTTCATACTTCCTCACGTTCAAAGGATAGTCCTGATATTCTCTTGGCAAATAATTTTTAATGCTATCTACTAAAACTTCCTTGAATATTCCATAACCTAACATACTTAATTCCTCCGTTTTTGATTTATTTTTCGTGGCTAAAGCTGGACTGAATTTTAGGGTGGAATGCCTCTTTCAAATAAAATCATGTTTCTCACCTCTTTCCTTTTCATAAGAACATAAGGCCAGGATTGGGTAGCCCACTCCACTCTGTTTTCTCAATGACAGCTTTTACTAACATGCAAATGGCAGCCCTAAAATCTATAAGGCTGCCATCTGTTCTCTACTATTTTTTCTTTTTCTTTCTTACCAGGTACAAAGCTGCTCCTAGTAACATGATTCCGGCACCTGCAACATAGAAAATACTGGGGTTAAAATCATCTCCTGTCTGTGGCAGGTACGGATTCACTGGTGTGTTGGTAACTTCGATTACAGTTTCCACAATAGCTGTATAACCGTCTGTGTATTCAAATGTTACCGGCCGCTTTTCTGTTTCTGGAAGATATCCATTTGCCGCTTCTGTCTCCACCAAATAATAGGTCTTCTGTTTCTGATATTTTCCCTGCCAGAATGAGCCGATATCAAAAAGCTCCGATTCCGCATACCCATTCTGATCCGTTTCCAGGTTTCCAAGCACTCTCCCCCAGAAATCCCGGATTTCAAATTTAACACCCTTTAATGGAATGTTTGTCACGGAATCCGTTTTATGAACAATGATTCGGCCCTTCACGGCCTCGTCCTTCATCACCACCTTCTGAATCTCCGTCTTATTTTTTACCCGGAAGGTAATTTCCTGGGCAATTAAATATCCGTATGGCGCTGTTTCTTCCCGGAGCGTATATTCGCCAGTGGGGAGCCCTTCAATATAATGCGGGTGATTTTCGGATACCCAGCTTTCTACCACCTCGTCATACTCGTCCAGAATCGTAAGGGTCGCTCCTGGCAATTCATTCTTACCGGTTATATCCGTCTTTGAAATCTTCACCCTGGTCGGCTTATTCTCCATGATGATTTTCTGCACTTTATCTGTCTCTTTACACACAAACCGCTTGCTCTGAGCCTTTACATAGCCGTCAGGGGCCTCTATTTCTCTCAGCACATATTCCTTTCCAGCTTCCAGTCCATAAATCATGTAGGGCGCATTATCCGAAACCCATCTATCAACAAACTGACCGTCCGCAGATGTAAGTTCCAGCTCCGCCCCACTCAGGCTATCCCCTTCATGATCTACTTTTTCAATGGCAGTTTTCGTGACATCATCATACATAAAGACTTCTGTTAACAGTTTTCCGCTCTCAATCTCAAAGGTGATTGTTTCAGCTTTTAAATAACCGGCCGGTGCCATCGTCTCTGTTAATGTATAGATTCCGTCAGTCAACCCCTTGATAAGATGTGGCTGCAATGTGGATACCCACTCCTCAATTACATTCCCTTTGCTGTCTTTTACAACCAGCGTTGCACCTGGAAGCTCTTTCTGGTTTGTGATATCTTTTTTGGACACGGACAGGTCCCCGCCTTTCCCGTTTCCAAATTCATACAAAAATGTCACCACCGGCGTCTCATCATTTACATACGCAAACTGGAATACATAAGGATCACTTTTATTCAGGTATCCCGACGGCGCTTTTGTTTCCACAACTTCATAATCATATCCAACGAATACACCATCATTTCCGGTATATCCAATCGGAACCGTCTCACTTGTAGCATAGCCATCATCTCCAGTAACTAAGGTTGCCACCACCTCGTTGGTGGAACAATTTGTAACAGTAAATTCTGCTCCTGCAAGAGAAATCTGTGGATTCTTCTCATCAACCTTATGGATTTTTATATAACCCTCTGGAATCTTATCTACCATTGTAACTTCCTGAACAATTTTCGTATCCTGTACTGTAAATGTTACCGGCTCAGATTTCAAAAAGCCGTAAGGTGTCTGTTCTTCAATTAAAATATAATTCCCGACAGGAAGGTACTTGATTTCATGAGGCTTCAATTCCCCAACTATGAACCCATCTGGAATTTCATCTCCCTCTACATACACCCCTTCGCTCCCAGATACCCAGGACATAATAGGGTTTGACTCCTTTTCACCGTTTTCCTTCACTTTGTAAATGGAAAGAGCTGCGCCCTTCACCTCTTTATGACCAGATAAATCTGTTTTTGTAAAAATTACATCGGTCGGATAATCTGGCATTTCATAATACTGAACTTTCGTGTCCTGTCCCATGCTCTCTACCTTAATCAGTACGTCATCGGCCGTGGTATAACCGTCTTCAAACGGTACGCTTGTTTCCCGGAGCACATAATATCCCGTCGGCAGATAGTCAATCCGTACCGTACCATCTTCCATCACATACGATACAGCATTCGGGGCTACCACCTCATTCAGTTCAGAAAGAATAAAATCAGCCGGATTGTTAGCTGTTATAAATGAAAATACGGTTTCTCCTGTTACCAGCTTCTCCCCATCATCATATAGAAGTTTTGTATCGTCCAGAATAGGAACTCCCCATTTATCCTTTAAAAGAGGTTCCGATAGCGCCGCCTGGTAGAGCGTCAGCTCTGCACCATCAATCAGCTGCTTCGTATCTGCGTCCAGCTTCTTTATTTCAACCGCTGTATAATCGTCCTCCATAATATAGCCCTGTACTTCTCCTGTTTCCAGGACAATCACTTCAATGTCCTCTGACTTAACATACCCGTCCTTATAGGGGACCAAAGTTTCTTCTAAAATATAGTCACCTACTGGAATATGGTCAATCCAGTGCGGCTCTTTACCAGATATCCAGCTCTCCCTTATTACAGCAGCTCCACTTTCGTCCAGAACTTTTTCAAGATGGAAGCCTCTTTCTGAATCATCCGTAACACGCTCTGCAACATACAGGGTCATCTCAGCACCCTCGATTTCCTGTTTTGTCGTTATGTCACGCTTGGACAGCTCAATTTTAGTAAAATCATCTTCCATGAACGCTTCCTGCATTTCATCAGTGCTTTCAATGACAAAGGCAATCGCTTCAGACTGAATATATCCCTGGTCATATGGTACTTTTGTTTCCTCTAAAAGATACGCCCCTACCGGAATACGAGCTACAATGGTGCCTTCCTTTTTTTCCTTCGCCGGCGTGATAAATATAGTATCCTCCAGCGTCAGCTCCCCACCTGTATAATAGACAGGAAGGCCATTTTCATCTTCTTTATAACTGATATTGGAATAAATGCTTAACGAGCCATCAGCTTTTTCAAACACATGAATCTGCTGGAATATGATTTTTTCTCCTGCGCTATCCACCTGATAAGCAACTGTACGGCCTTTATCATCAACTTCATAGGCTAACCCAGTGTAGCGATCTAATAAGCAAATCCGGTTCCCTCTATCATCTAAAAGATACAACCGCTCTGTTTCCGGGTCATATTCCGTATCGCACTGACTTAGATTATAAAAAAGTAATGGGGAAGTCTCATTTTTTTCGGCCACTGTATCAAAAACCTCCAACTTGGGCGGTTCCTCTGATGTGCCGGTTTTTTTAATCACAGTTGTACTGCCCATTTCCGTTGCCGTGATTCCCGTGACATGCCCGTTCTCATCAAAGGTAATCTGGACTCCTGTTAATTTTCCATCTGCGTCAAAGCCAATCTGGGCTCCTTTATAGAGCGTCATGGCTGCCTCTCCCACATAAATATCATATCGGATTCCTTTACCAGAAAATGTACCATCTTCCCGATAAAGAGGTCTCACATGGTCCATGGTCTTTAATTCCTGTTCACTTCCCTCTACCATGTGCTCGGACCACTCGGAATACCTATGAGTAATGGTTGCGTAACCTAAGAATTCTCCCACTGCGTCATACGCCACTTTAACTTTTTCCGGCCCCTTTTGCTTTTGTCTTGCCAGAAGTTCCGTTTCACTTCCTTCTACCTGATAAGTGATGGTTTCTTCCCCATCTTCCACCTTATGCAGTGTGATTTTAAGCGGCTTATTGTGGATTAATAACTGTCCCACTTCCACCATATCCGGGTTTTCAAGCGGAACTGCATACTGAAATATTTGTGCGTCCTTAACACTGTCCTCACCATCCGGATAATAGGTAATCTTGTCCGAATAGATTTCAACACCTACGGGGTGATTTAATGGCGCATAACCTTCTGGTGCTGATACCTCCAACAACACATAGGCGCCAGCCCCCAACGGCTTATACGTCTCAATATAACCCACAATTTCTGACTTCACCCCTTCGTCAGTTACAATATCCGCCACCGTAGAAAATGCTTTGAAAATCCCAACTTCGGCTCCTGTCTCATCATATTGTGTAATCAAATCAGCCTCTGAATAAATCGGGTCCCCATTTTTATCAAACAGCACGTTTCCGGTTTTTTCATCACGTTTTGCCTTATATATTTTAAAGTAAGCACCGTCATGGATAATATTTTCTCCGGTATCCGCGTCCAGCTTCTCTACCCGCAGCTTAGAAGAATAGAACTGATTTTCAAAATCCGTATACTCATATCCTATGAAGTTTTTATAATCTTCCTTTTGAGTATAATCAATCCCACCTACAGAAAACTGAGACGGCTTTAAAACGCTCCAAGGAATCAATGCAGACATGAACTGTCCATCGTAATCTTTCAGCTGCGTTTCTGTAAGGGAATTACGATCTACATGAAGCACATCTTCCCCTGTGCCATATCGGGTCTGCTCCTTATCTGTCATAATCGTATCAGATTCAATACCAAGCCGGATTCCATACCGTTGATTCATGTCCTCCAGTCCCATATCTGCATGGTAAAAATATTCCCTGGAGGGGGTCTGCTTGTCCTCTCCGTCCTCCGGAATGAACGGGACCATCACCTCCACCGGATAGGAAATCTCATACTGCTTATTAGGCATATCAACGGGCTGTTGTTCCACAATTACATAACGCCCATAAGGTAACATGATGGTTGTAGCAAACCAATAGTCCGCATTTTCATTTTGAGAGGCATGAATCGTGGTTAAATCTTTGTCCCGGTCATACGCCGCCTCATCAATTACACAGGCAAGCGTCCGGGCCTCTTCCGGGTGTTCTTCAAAGAATCGCTTATAATCATAGGTTCCATTCTGATCCAGCGAAAGGCCGGCCCTTACAAGGTCAGAAACCAAATAAACTTTAAAAAAGAAATCCGGCAGCTTATTCTTTTCCTCTATCCCATAGGAATTATTTTTATACGAATCTTTCGCAATGGTTTTAGTAACCCTGAGCGCCTGTTTTATCACCCGCTCTTGAACGATAATCGGTTCTTTTAAAGTCCCTCCGTCCTGCATAATGATTGTCTGGCCTGGATATGACAAGATTATGGTCTTAATATAGCTTCCTGCCGCTGTCTCTGAAATCGTGAAAGGGATCTCCACAGACAATCCTGCATTTTTGAAAATCTCCGTTCCATCAGCCTTATCCGGCAGCACAACAACATAGGTATCTTTTCTATCCCCTGTTCCATCTACATGGAAGGAGTAGGACCCCTTTTCATATGTGGCAGCTATAATCTGACGATTTTCCACATACTGAGTATAGGTTGCCTCTTCAAATATCTCTACGAACTCTGTTTTCTGAATCGCGTTCCCTTCCTCGTCTAAAAGGGTTTCCCCCTTTTTGTATCGTTCATATTCCGGCTCAAAGAGCGGAACCGTTTTTACATCACCGCTATCTTCATCTATCTCCTGATAGCCATAACCGCGTACCGTCACGGTATTATCTGCATTGATTGTAAAACTTCCCTTTTTATAAATAACGCGAAAGTCTATCCACGCTTCGTCCACTTCCTCCGTCTTATTAATGATAATACATTCATTTACCTTGTCATAAATGCAAAGGCTATCCGAATAGTCCATTTTCTCACTGAGGCGCTCTGCCTTTTTCTTTGGCAGGACAATATCTGATGGCGTTGCCTTTGGGACGGAATGGCTGGCATTACTGCTTGTTGCAACAGACGGCGTTGCCGTCAGTAGGCTTACTTCCTCCTCATCAGATTCCTCCCCTGGAACCTCTGTGATTTCCTCCATAATGGTATATGTTTCGTAAATTGGAGTATCCGACCAGACAGTTTCCCCCTCATCATTGGTCTTTATAACCGGATTCCCTTCTAAGTCCAGCTTGAGCTCGCCGCCTTTAGCTGTTTCATATACCGGATTCCCAGCCGAATCAACAACACCACGCTCTTCCTTTCCAACTGCTAGATTCTCCGTCTTTTCTTCCTCTATGAAATCAGACCGGAATATCTTTGTTCCTTCTGGGAGCCCTGTAAGTTTAACATCATATCCTTCTGTCAAATCTCCAGCTTTTACCGTGAAATACATCTCATTTTCATCATATTCATCTGGCCCGTTCCGATATAAGCCAGAAGATACAACACTTCCCCCGGCAGATATCATAATTGGTTCTTGGCTCTCGTCCCGGTTGGTCTCCTTAAAATGGATTCCACTCACACTTAACTCATATCCCTCACTTCGGGCCAGCTCTTTCACATAATAAGACCCAAGCAACAGCGGTTTTCCAGCCCATTTTCCCTCTGTACACAGTTCATAATGGGCAGAACCGTCCTCCTGTGTAGACGCAATCGCTACCAGTTCATTGGCTTCATATAACTCGCCGGTATGTCCATCCGGGTGAATCAATGGAGCTGCTGCATATAACCCATAAACTGCCCCCTTCAAGGTAGCGTCTCCCTGTGGTCTGCTTCCCGTCTCTAAATCTTCCTTCTTTATTTCTACTTCTCCAACTGTTCTGTGATCTTCCACGTCAAAAACGGCGGTCTCATCACCGGCAATGGTTTCTTCCGGTATTGCCTTATCCTCCGGGTGATACATATGAAGCACATACCCAAGCCTCGCTTTCGCCTCCTCGACTAAATAGGTATATTCCGTATTCCGGAACTCTTCCGCACATTCTTCTAAATATGCTTCAGCCTCTTCTCTTGAAGAGAACACATCGGAATCGGAGTCATCATCGTCATCACTTTCATCGTCCCCTTCCTCATCGTCATCTTCTTTATACTCTGCGGTAAAGGTGGCCGTTTTTGTTTCCGTATAGGAAGCCGCGCCGTCACTGTCTGTTGTCACATAGGCCAGCTCATCTCCGTCTTCATAGATAATAAAATCTGTGTTCCCCAGCCCTTCCCCGGTCTCTGTACATTTTTTAGAAATATCAATGGTGTAATCTACGCTGACCGTGATACTCACACTTCCGCGCTTAGAATCCGTTTCTTTGTCTGAGGTCCCTAACTTAAAAAAACACTTTACCGGGTCCTGGCTAACGCCGTCGTATTCAACCATATCCTGATTGGTTCTTCCATCTTTCCCGCTCCAAAACAGCAGCGCCCCGGAACTACTTCCGGCAACTGCAGTTCCCGGTTTGGGTGACACCTCGATTGTAGCTGTATCTATCGGTGCATTACTCTTTATCGTTACCGTATCCCCGCTTACGGAAACAGTCACACCTGACGGCCAATTTGCATTGGAAAAGTCGTAATTTTTTACCATCTGGTTTTCATCGGTCAGCGTTCTTATATATTTTCCTTCGGATTCATCATAGTTCAATGCATAGGTGGGCATATTCAAAACACTGTTTGAAGTAAAGCTGGGGATATTCTCGCCGCCCTTTAAAGCCTCCTTCATCTTATCCCAGATGGTATCAAAATAAGCCGCCGTACCTGGAACATATAGCTCTATCGTAGCCTTGGCCTCTTGCATAGCTTCACCATTGTAATAGCAGTCCAGTACGATACACCAAATCATAGTCTGAGTCGCGGCATAATAGGCTCTGCTCCCATTAGCAGATGAATTTCCGTAATACAATGCATAGCTCACAAGCTGCTGTTGTTCATCACTCAAATCTGACAATGTTGTACTTTCCATGGAACTGCCGGTTTTCGCGGATCTACCAGGTTCAATACAGTAGGACGGTTTTCCATTTATAATCCAGTAAAGCATGGTATGAAATGTGTGACCGCAGACGCTGATATTATTTCCAGGCGCAATGATATAGCCCTTGTTCTCAAGCTTTGCTGTTGCTGCTTCCGTCTGTATACTATGAGCAATTACTGGAAGAACCGCTATTACGAGTGCCAACCAGAAGGCCATGCCCCGCTTTAAAATTCTGTTCAGTCTTAAACCTTTTGTTATACTATCCATTTCTCCTCCTATTTTGGGTAAAAAAATAGAGAGGACAAATGGGCCTCTCTATTTACACTCTTCCATATTCTATTTTAACCATATACGCACCTGCCTTTCGTTTAGAGAGACAGGCTGAAGTAAAGTTACCTATCTGCTCCTTTTTGGGTGTAGACCATATTGTTTTATGGAATATTACCAGGACTACCTCTAATACTATTCATCCTACCTCCTCTTCAAAAATCAACCTACTGAACCATTTTTATAAATGCTAAAATCTCTTGATAGAATTCCTCTTTTGTAAATATGGTTTCTACATACTGACAATATTTTTCTATCTCTTCTTTATTTTCTTGTGAAATCAAACCTGTTGAGTTTCTTAACTCCTCTACATAATTTTTGACTTTATTTAATTCATTCCAACGAGCTATCTGATTACCAATCTGATGACGATACTTTTCAATTTGTTTCTTTTGATTTTCCCTCTGTTCCTCTTCCTTTTTCGCCTCCCATTCCATCTCCCATGTATGATATGACTGCTCATCCTCTTTTCTTTTTATTTCATTCTCCTTCTCAATTTGTTGGGATAATGCAACTATAATTTTCCGAAGTTCTATAAAAAGGAACTGAATTTCATGCTCAATTTTTATTTCGTTATCATCAGATATTTTAACTATTTCCTTTTGATCAGAATTCAATATTGTAAATATTAATTTTCCAGTTGGAACTAAAGTATACGAGGGTATCATCAGTCCATATGGCCTATCCTTAAGCTCCCGATACTTAACGCGCTGCTCAAATAACCGGCAGGATAATCTAACATTATGCCATATTATTTTTGTATTATCCTTGTTATCTTTATTCACAGTATCGACCTCAACAGTACCACCTACTAACATAATACTCTTTATAAAATAATTCATAAAAATATAAGCCCGCTTTTCTTGTTGTTTGCTCACATCAATATCCATAACCACCACTGGCGTTGCAGAAACAGTGCGCTTCTTAGAATAACTGGCTGAAAAAGATAATTCGTCTATATATTTCTCTTTTTTCCGTATCTCTCTATTTCTTATTTCCTTGACATGCTCCTCTATAATAGCCACAAAATGAGTTTCTGTAGACGGAACCTTTAATGAACTGCACCATTTTGCGAATTCAGCTTCATTCTCAAAATCCACTTTTCCTGATTCATTCTTCATTCTCCATCACCTCACCCTTAAAATAAAATCCCCCTCTCGACAATGTATCAACTAGCTGCTCCAAACCTGTACTGTTTTTCACTGTGCTAGGAATTAGATATCGCTCTCTACTATCCTGCATAATCATACCAACTCCAGCAAGGAACTCAGATAAAGGTTGTTCACCGTTATTACTAATATATACATATCGGTGATCCTTCCCTCTACTATCTGAATAAAGGGATCTATACCCAAACCAATTATTAACTTCATTTAAATGAATCGCTATTATAAAAGAACGTATCTCTGACAATGCATTCACCATATGGCGCAGATCCTTTTTTAATATATTTTTTCCGCTAACATCTGTAAAATCTACAGACAATTTTAATTTTAACTTTAGTTCTTTACATGTGTTCCGCAGTTGAATAATGTCCTCTATAGTGGAAAACATATATTCTTTTCCCTTGTTTCTTTTCATATATCCATTTATAAGTGCTATTTTTAGGCTGGTAAAACGCTGCATACCCTTTTCTAATAAACGATATTGTTTAAAAAAATCTTCTTTACTAAAATAGGCCGAATTGAACGGTGACGTAAATTCCAAAAGCTTAGGAGCACCAAACTCCTTAAAACTCTTTTGCAAATTTTTTATAACCTCATGCATAGATTCTGTATTTTTCCATATTGAATCATCTGTTTTTTCATATACGATTTGGAGAACATAATCTTCTCCAGGAGAAGTTTTTAAAATGCCATTCTTAGTCTCTATATAATTTATTCTTGATTCTATATCACAAGGATATTCCATGCCACTAATATGTACTGGTACCAGTATTCTCTTGAAATTAGATAAATGAACACGATGGCTTATCATACAAAGTTTTACATATTCTGGCCAATAATCCTTATCGGAAATACAGTAGTACAACCAGCAGTACATAATTAACATTTCTAATTCGCCTTTATGACCTTCAATAAATACTCTGTGTTTATTTCTTTCATACAGCGCATTAATATTAAATGGGTTGTCCTGGTACCGATACTCATATTGGTTTACATGATAAAATGTCTCTCTGGAAGAATCATAGATTGTTTCTACGTGGCTATCAAAAAAAGAGTCCGCTATATTATATGCATAATCATATAAGTTTACATGATAGGTTTGAAACGTTTCTTTTATCCAATCAACCAGTGCATTATCAAGATCCTTTAAATCAGCTGTGCTGGGTTGTTCACTTCTGTTTTGACGATATTCTTTTACCACTAAAGTCACTTTATTTAAAAAATCTTCATTTGCTTCTGTTCCTAATTTTTTCTTACAAATAATTTCCGCCACACATTTATCATCCTCAGGTAAATAAAACAATTCACCATCTTGTAAATCATCAAATGTTTTTTCAACCAATGTATCTATTCTTTTTCTGTATTTCCAATAATAATCAATAATAAACTCTTTTGAATCCGGATACCTATCGGCAATACCATTTTTTAAACGATCTATCACTTGCTGCGTTTTTATCTGCTCATAGCTGTAATCTTCTATGTTTAGATATGTATTAAAGTATTCTGTTACATATTGTATAACCTGAGCCATATTTTCCGAATGTTTTTGAAAATCAAATTCGTCCAATTTATCTTTTTTCTTTCGACTAGCAATATATTCTTCAAGTGTTAGCATATTTTTACCTCCAATTTTCAAAAAATGTCGGCGATTATATCACCGACATTTTACTATAGCTATAAATCACCGCGGAATAAGCACCTTCACTAGATTTTCAATCATTAAATTAATATCTATTTGATTTTGCTTCATACTGCATATTATATAATTTAACAACTCCCCCTCCATATTTAAAGTTGGAATATTTTTTAATTTGAATTCATCTTCTAAGCTTTTTTTCATCCGCTGTTCTGCTTTTTGTAAGCCAATATTCCATAAAAGTGCTTTAATATACATAATTTTTATTTCCAATGTAGCCATACTTTTCTTCTGGACTTCATAGCCTATCGCTTTTAACAAAACATCATAAGAATTCCCATCTGGAATTGGATATGCAATATTATTATTCAATAAATATAATAATCCCGTCTTTTCCTCACTAATTTCTTCTCCAACAGACGGACAAAAAATAGGCTTATGTTGCTTTTGTGCATACTCAATAGAATGCATTGTACCACTTTTCTGTGAGCACTCAAACACCATTACGGCTTTAGATAACCCTACAATAATTCTATTTCTATTAACAAAACGAAAGTTCTCTGCAGGAGTACCTATTGGATATTCTGATATCAAAGCACCACCATACTTAAGTATCTCATCTGCCAACTTTTCATTCTTTTTGGGTTGAATAACATCAAGCCCATGAGCTAACACTGCGGCAGTTCTCCCTTTAGCGGCCAAACTTGAAATATGTGTAAGAGTATCTACCCCCATTGCTAATCCAGATATAATTGTAATACCTTCATTAACCCATTGTGGCACCAAATAGTTTATCGATTGATAAGAGAATTTAGTTGGCTTTCTAGTCCCTACGCATGCAACTGATCGATCACAAAGTTCATTGATACTATCTCCTTTATAATAAAGTATTACTGGAGGATCTTGTAAGGATTTCAAACGCTCAGGATAGCCTTTGCCACCATATACCACTGTTTTTATATTATACTTTTTGTTCTTATTAAGCAATGACTCTGCCTGCTCTAACCCCATTGCTACTCTTTCCTTGTCTTTAAAAAAGAATGCACACTGAGATAAAGCAATATTGCTCATGCAAATTTCAATGCTATTATTTTCAAATACTTCCTGTATTAGGGATACTGGGCACTGTTTTATTATATCTAATATGATCTTATCCTTTACCCCTATTTCCTTAAGCGCTATAATGTATTTCTCCACACTTTAGTCCTCTCTAAAAAGTCTCACGAATTAAATATATCATATAACTCCGAAACTTCGTCTTTTGCACATTCTTCAATTATAAAATTATTTAATACTTCTGTTTTTATTTCTCGATATCTGTATCCCTTCTGATACACTGAGCCAGTAATTTCATAATCTCGTTTTTGAAACGGATTTTTGAATAATCCCATAGATACAAATATAATTTTATTTGCTCCTAAATGCTCAAGTAACACTCGAACAGAATTAAATGAATTGCCATGCGTCATATAATCATCAAATATACATATATTTAATTTTTCTTTATTCCTTAATGTATTAATTTTATTTTCAAATTGTGGATTTATACATAGCGTTGCAAACTCATCAGTGCCACCCAATTGCATTCTTTGATATGAATCTCTTCCTATATGGGCCTTGCTCTTTGGCGTATGACGTATTAATAAATTTTGCCATTCTGGCTTGGCATATAGCAACTCATTTTTAGGCAACCTTTTTCCCTTTAATTGTCTCACCTGCGTCATAAAGCCAAATAAATCCATTTTAACGGAGCAATCCGAAGATGGTATCATACCAAATAGTTCTATATCATTAAATAATGTAGTATTCGTCATCCCTGCAAGAAAATGATATAACAAAATATCATAATAACTTCTACTAGTACCATATTTTAGTATATTTTGAAAATTTTCCAGCATATCTTTTTCTTTATAATCTTTGGCATATCTCCCATACCGGGCATCCATTAATGATACACAAGTCGTATAATTATCTACTTCCAGCATTGAATACCAACTATTTTGATTATTTAACGTCTTAATAAATTTATACAGCTGTTTGGGTGTATCAACATGAATACCATAGCGACTAGGCCCATCTTCTAATGGCAACCAAGTCGGAACAATATATAGCGCCTTTCCATTTACTGCCATTTGAAAGTCCTTATCTTTACATCCTACAACAACAAAACAATTATTTATTGATAAATTTGCTCCTATAAATTCTTTTACTCTATCTCTACTAATATAAAAAAACTTTGTATATCCTTCCCCATCAAATAAACTCTTTGCACTACTTAAGTTAGCACTATTTCTGGAATAAAAATAAATTTTATTCTCTTCCCCTTCACAAAACTCTTTGGCACATTCTAAAAACTTATTTCTAATTTTCTCCAAATTAGATCCATCATATTCAGATAAATCAAAATTCGGAAAATCACTTTGTCCAATTTGTCTTTTTAATAAATCAAGATTACAAAATATTATCTTATCCATAAGCTCCTCCCCGTATTATGTTCCTACTATTGCCTTAACGTCAACAAAACCATGTTGTTCCAAAATCAATTTTTCACCCTTTTTTAGCTTCGGCACGGCCCATACTAAAAGAAATTTTGCTCTTGTACTGGCCACATAACCAATACGCTGATATTCGCCACTACCCTCAAGCCAATGCGCTTTCCAATGACCACCCTCACTATTTTTATCTTTACTAGATATCACCAAAGTTGTATCAAATGTATTACCTTTACTGTTATGTATTGTTGTAATTGGAATAGATGTACTCTTGGCTATGGATATCATTTTTATTTTACTATCTTTAAGTTTGGTACTCACTTTAAAATTTGCACCTTTAGTTACATCTTTTAAATTTCTATCCTCTATTTCATCATAAATATTTAGAATATCATAATTCTCTTGAATAATATTTTTTAATTCCTTTCTCCCTAATTCATGCCACTCTTTGTATGTAATATTAAAATCAGATAGCTTTTGGCAGCTCGTAATATCATTTAGCACTTGCATGAGATATATCCTCCAAGCATAAACAGAACGAATTGTCTGAGGACAGTAATAATTTCTACATGTAGTCCCTCCACCAAACCACTTAGAAATCTGTAGCCCTGCCAATTCTAATGCATATTTCATACTTATTGAATTTTTTTGTTTCCACAACAGTACTGCTGTAATAAGTGGCTCATCATTCTCAATGTCTTTTTGTATAGCTTTTAATAATTCCCTTCTCAACGAATTTTGCTTAACTAAAATACGATTGTCCCAATCTTCACACTTTAGGCGCATTAATAAATTACTATATTTTTCAATCGCGTCTTCTGGATTGTCATATTCAATATAAACTAATGAATTTTTGCCAAACCTGCTCTCCATGTTTGTTTGAATACTTCTATGATTTTTACTAAGTTTTTTTGACAATTCTACAATTTCTTTACAACTTCTAAAATTATCAGACAACATCATACGTTCAAAACCAGATACATATTCTTCTATATGTTCCGGAATAACTCGCTTGAACTCATATATACTCTGATTCAAATCACCTATAAAATGCAAATTGGTCCCAAAATGTTTTAAACAATCTAAAACCTTTATTTCATTCCATGAGAGATCTTGACTTTCATCTACCAATATAAGTGGAAATCGTTTCGCGATTGTTTTTCCAATAACACCGTTATCCTTTGCTAATACCAAACATGCCAAATAGTTCATATCATCAAATGTAGCAAAACCACTTTTAAAGAAATTGTCTTTACATTCCCTGAATTTCATTCTAACATAATCGGCTTTCCAAAAATATGGCTTCTCTTCTCTTTTTATCCTTATATAATCTTGAATTATTTCACTATTATAATATTCACTTAGCCACCATATCTTTTTCCAAAAATGAAAGTAAAAATCCCTGCGTTTAAAATCATAACCAATCTGATTAGCATATATCGGATATTTTCTTTCATGGCTATCAATAAAATAGATAGCACATTCATAATTTTTCAACCAATGATTACTGTGCATCGATACATCTGAATCAATAAGGTTAAATGAATAATCTTTATTTCTTCCCCTAAATCCTGTATATTGATACGCAAATGGCTGTACAATATATTGATGAATAAAACTACTTAAAGTACCAACGAAATGTGGGTATCCACTTATACCATTACTAAATTCTTGTATGCGCTCTTTAATTACGTCTGTAGCATCATTAGTGAATGTTAAAATGGCTATTCCTTGATTTTTAAATCTCCATTTTTTTATTTCATATGCCGCCTTTAACCCAACCACCTCTGTCTTTCCACTACCTGCACATGCTTCTAAAAAAACATCTTTATTTATGGGACTTACAACATATTCAAGTTGTTCTTGACTTTTCTCCGAAATTCTACACTGCTTAAATTGTTCACATAAACTCCCCTTTTTTAAGGAATAACAATCAGCACATGAAATTTTCGCGTCTTTGGAACAAATTACAGAGGCAATTACTTCTTCATAATATTGTTTATTCACACTCACCACCACACGCCCAAATAATACTCTTTTTAATATAGTTAGGTATTTTAAAATCTTGTTTATTATTCAGTTCATCTACCAATGCTTGGCAGAAAGTCCCTTTTCCAATTTCCTCACTCTCAATGTGTTTATAAATATATTTTGCATCTTCACCTCTACAAGTTTCATTACTATATTTATCCGCTTTATCCTTTATCTTCTGACAGGTTGCTTTTACCCCTGTCTCTCCGCCTTCCTTAGGCCATCTAATTTTTATTACCTCAGACATTATAGAACAATTTCCAGCCATAGCAAGATCATATTCAAATGTCTTATATGGCGATACATAGAAACGTGCCATAGTAGAAGAGTTTATAATATCTACTAGCTTTACAGCTTCATTTCCAGATTTAGCACTATTTTCTATTACAGGATACTGTTCTATTTGTTTGCTTTTTTTGCGTCCTAGTTCACTTATAATTTCATCATTTTCCGTTTCTTCCTCAATTTCAGTCGGAACCGGATCTCTGTCCGTCATACCGCTGCACCGAATTGGTAATCTCTTATCGCCATTTCCTTCCAAATCACAAAAGAGAGGGAAAAAATACTTAAAATTAATACCATTTATGTTTATTATAGAGACTCCAGCCTCCTCTAAGGAATTAGGTAATTTATTTTTATGAGTATTATTATACTCTTTTAAAACGATTGGGGCCAAATATGGTAAAAGCATAGATTCACAAATACCTTCAACTAATATTACACCTTTAGAAAATAATAGTACAGATTTTGTAACGTCCAACCAGCGGTTAATATAATTTTTTATATTATCCTGTATTAAAAAATCTTTGATTTTACAAGATGTAATTCCGTTTCCATTTCCAGAAATATGAATAATATTATCAATGCCAACTGATGAAGCTAACACTGATGAATGTGTTGTCAAAATAATCTGTATATTATTTTTTTTACTGGCCAATTTGTACAGATACTTTATTAGTTTAGACTGTATTTGAGGGTGCAAATGCGCCTCTGGTTCTTCTATAAGTAAAACAGAGAACAAACTACGATTTTCATTTATCACTTCTAATTCTGCAAAGACTGTCGCAATATATAATAAATTATTATAGCCCAAACTATTAATAGCTACATCTCTAAATCTCTCAGGCGTTATATCTCCTAAATGGGGAAAGAAAACCATCTTTATATTTTGCAATATAGACATAAATGACGATTCAGAGAATTGTAAATTTACACTTTGTCCAAAGACTTTCCCCATAGAATTTATTATTGCAGTATTAATATCACCCTTTGCTTTTTGTATTTCATCAAATTGGTGCGTATCATTTTTTATTATTGAATCATTAAAAGAATTAAACGCTTTTACTAATTCCTCCTTACGCTCCTCTTTACCATACTGATGTTTCAGTAGTAATGCCAGCCTCGATTTCTTCCCGCTAGTCAACTTTTCCTCTGCGTCTCTTAAAGCTGGCAAATAAATTGTATCTATATAATCAAATGTTTCTTCCTCAAATGCACTGGCTCTAGATTTTCCACCCCAAATCTTTTTCTTATAATACCCCTTTGGATTTGGATTCTTTTCAACCTCCAAATGAAGTTCAGCGTCAAACTCATGATTGCACCAGGATAGAAACGTTATTTGTTCTTCCGGATTCAAATTTTTAAATTGTATATCTATTTGAATCTCTTTTCTTTGTTCTTCCATATCAAAGGCCTTGTAAAAATCGTCATCTGATACATATGGAAGCTCATTATCCCTTAATATTAAACGAATAGCATTAATTATAGTTGACTTTCCAGCTGCATTTTCACCAACCAAAATATTCAATCCTTGATTAAATGTGATTGTTGATTTTTCTTTACAATTTTTATACCCATCAATCACAATTTCTGATATAAACATATCTCTTCCTCCAAGGCCCCTTATTTTGAAATTTTTGATTACATATCTCTTTGATCTTGCGATCTTATACTCTATTCTTCTACACTTTATAACATATTCCATAAATTTAAATAAAGTTTATTCGTCTCATCACGAAAAGCCTACTTTATTGACACCCTTATAGATATAAAGGAATTATAACATATTACGAATTTATAATAAATAACTCCCCCTGTCGTTTTATAAAAATAGAAATTTTTATGGATCTACTGGTTTTTGCTGTCGTTACAACTTTTAAGCAAAATAATAGAGAGGACAATGGGCCTCCCTATTGTTTGCCTGACTTTTAAATTCTTCCTATATATTTGTCTTCACCTACCGTCCTCTTTAGAAGGATAGGTAGAAAATGAAAGGCATGTCTACTCCCATTATGGACGCTTATACGAATTACTATCTCGGACCGTCCATGATAAGGTTCATATTTTCACTCCCCTTTTTAATTCTTAACCCTTGCCAACATTCAAACCGTTGCACGATAGATACGGATAACCACAGATCCTCCTGCTGAAAGCCCTTTTAAACCACCAACGTAAAAAGCATTATACCCATGACTTACCTTAACCTGCCCGACAATTGCTTCCACAAGATTCTGTTCTGTTAATTCCTCCACATAACAAACCCAGTCAATATATCCGGCCCCAGCAGTTGGATAATAGGCCTCATAATCGGCTTGAGTTAATATTCCGGCTTCGAACTGTTCCTCCATTACTTCCGGTATGTTTTGAAACCCTTCCTCTTCTAATTTTTTTGTTGCCTCTCTTATTACAGTTGACATATCTATTCCAGCCGGCGGGCTTTCATTTTGAATAATGATATTTTCATCTTCAGCACAACCTGTATCTGCGAATACAATAAGCCCAGAAAATCCATTAAGCAGAACTATCAAAAAACATATTACTCCAATTTTTTTCATTCACCTGCTCCTCTCTACAGGCAGGGTAATCTTCTTCCTGCCCGTACCATACATTCCTATTGTGTTGTTGTTTTTCCATTTTTCATTAAGCAAAAGTAATAACATAAAAGTCGTCGCTTAAATGCAGTAGGCTCCTGTACTTCCCAAATGAATTGCATAACTTCCACCTCCTTATTCTGATTTACCAGCAAAAAAGAAAATGAGAAAGATACGAAAAACAAAAAGAAATAACGATAGGAATAAACTAATTACTCCAAAGGTCAGCCTAATTAACCAAAAAATCATTTTAACTGCCAACCTCAAGCCTGAAAACATTATGTACTCTATTCTTTTTCCTATCACACTGTTTCCTCCTTATCCCCAACTAGCCACCAAGTCGATAGCCGCAGTGTCTGTAATTCCATCTTCCTCAATTTCTTCTACCGTTTCATTTATCAATACTGCTTTCTGCTGTAAGAGTTGTCCAGAAAGAGCTTCGCCTAATAACAGAATGACCTCCTCCCGTACATTTTTTTCGATAGTCTGTTTCATCTCCTCCAGCTCTTTTTTTGTTACCCATTGGCTATCCCGAATGCCTTTATCGGTCTTTATTCCAAGCTCTTCTCCGTCCAGATATTTTATATAGAAATCTAATGCGTCAATTGTAAACTCATTTATTGATTTGAAAATCTTATGATTGATTTGTTTCAAAGCTTTTTCTACCCGCAGATGTTTTTCATTCCTTAGGCTCAGTCTTAGGCTGTGTGAAGCTACATCTGGATTTCCCACTTCAAATCATCTCCTTTTATTTTCTGCAACGCTGACTTTGTAAATATATCTTTGACAGATATTCATAGCCTTTGGCATTGGCTTTAATATCTTCTATATATTCAGTATTGTCTGACAGGAAGTCCCCATACAGTTTCATGACTGTTGCGCCACCACCTACAAAGACGATTCTGGTGGTTTCTAAGTTATAACCGCACTCTTTAATCGTGTAATATACCTTCTGAGCAAAATCCCGTAGGCCTTCTTGGACAATATTTAGATATTTCTCAGGAAGATCACTGGCTTTGCCTCTCATCACCTCCTCAATATCCGTTTCACTGACCTCTGAACCGATTAATCGGACACATTCCTCATTGATGGAACGCATACATGTGATGAGGCCCCGTGGAATGGTTATACTTTTTCCTTCCATCGGTTTCTGCTCGAAAATTGGCATAATGTCAATCGTCCAACTCCCGATATCTACTACAAGGACCTTCTTCTTATATGTTGAAAGCCGGTCTGCTACCGCTGCGTAGCATTGAGGAAACACTGATACACGCTCCAACGATACTTTGTACCTCTTCTGCTCGTATGCAATCTCCCGTATCCCATCCCAGGACAAATATTTGATAAACCCCTTCTTTTCAGCTCCAAAACGGGTAAATGGAAGCCCCGCCGCAAGCAAGATATGGGCACTCTTTAACCCTCTTTTCTTCATCTCCCTGCCTATAGCAGCGTCTGTCAGTATTTTAAAATTTGAGTCTGATACTTTATCCTCTTTCACTTCCAGGCGCTCTCCCCCAACTTCATAAGCTTGTCCGCCCCAATACACAATATTATTGGACAGCGCTGGTCGGGTTGTCATTTTCTTTACGCCTGTAGTAAAGATACCATTCACCGTTTTTATCTTTGACCAACCATGGTCAATTCCAATAACCTCTATCCTCTGATTATTCATGTATTTCTCCTCCTCAAATATTCTTCTATTCTAAACCTGCAATAAGAGTAGTAATTCCACATGTTCGCTCTAAGTGGGTACTCCTTACGATATCTAAATCTATGGCTATACGCAATTCTATGCGACTCACACCAGAAAGCAATTATCTTCATCTTAAAAACGTCTCCTTCCGTAATACGTTCTGCAAAATACTCAAACGCAATCTGATCCATTTCCGTTTTAATCTGTAATGCAAACATCACATTATAGTATCTTATTCCTACAATCTCCATCTTCTACTCCTACTTTTACAGTATTTACAAATTATCTAACCTTTTTTGCTTTATGTCATATCCGTGTACATTTACCTACAGCATACACACGAAACACGTACAATACCGGTAATGCAGTTCCCCACCAGAATCAATACAATCTCAATTACTCCCACGCCATCCTCTTCCTTCAAAAATGCAGCCAGTTCTTTCTTTATCCTTTCCATACCATTCACCTCCCTTCTCAGTAAAAAGCCAGGAACGCAGGCACTACCATCATGACCATGACAACTCCAAGCATTAGAAACAGCGGCAGCAGCAGCTTTGTCCCGGCCTCTTCTCCCAGTTTTTTCGCCAGGTTTTTCCGCTGTTCGAACGCTGTCACCATCTCCAGCTCCAACGCGGCTTTAAGATTCTTACTGCCGGTTTTCCGGTTCTGTTCCAGCAGTGCCGCCAGCTTAACGTAGGGCTGCAGACCGCACCTTCGCCCAAATTCACCGTATGCCCTGCCCTCGGCCATTCCGCTCTTTAACTGGGAAATCGTATGACACATCTCTTCATAGGCAGGCCTCGGCTTCCGTGTTCCTCCCTGGACTGTGTTTTCATATCCCACGGCAATCCGTTCCCAGGCAGTCCGTATCGTCATCCCCGCGCTGATAAATACCATGAATTTTGATACAATTTCAGAATAGTCCAGAAGCAAAAGCTGCTCCCGCTGTTTTTTTGCATTTTGCTCATTCATTTTCTCCCGCGCCGCCCACAAAAAGGCAAGAAGAACTCCTAAAAAAGGGATCACCGTGTAGTCTGTATCACGCTCCCGGTAATAGCTCAGCTTTTTTCCGTCCACTTCCTCCGGAAGAAGAAGCTCTTTCTCTGTCTTCTGCCTGGTATCCAGGCGGCGGCACGCTTCCATGATCTTTTCCTTAAGCTGCTCATCCCCATTTAAGACCGGCGGCATCACGGTCACCCGTATGTCGTATTCCTGCGTATGGACTCCATCCGTTAAGACTGCTTTTAACCAAACCGTCTCCCCTTCCTCCGAAACGCCGCTGTTTACCACGGTACCAAAGGAGTCCACCAGTTCTGCGTTCTCGGATTCCCATCGTACCGTTAAGCCGTAGGGCTCCAACACCCGCACTAAATCCAAATCACCGCGAACCGCCTCCAGTGATTCGTTTCCGCCCAGAATCCGGTCTGTCAGTTCCGGGAGTACCGTATCATACAGTGTTTTGGCCTCCTCGTCTGAATACTGCCGGTCTCTCACCGGTATCGTAACCGGTATTTCCCGCCCTCCCTCCCCCAACTCCCGAACCATAACCTCATACAGGAGTTCCCCTTCTCCGTGGGACGCCCGCTCCAAGGAAGCTACGGGCACCCATTTGCCTCCCTGAAAAATCAGTAATACTGCATACAGTATGATTCCGGCCGCGGCACAGGCCACAGAAAACTTTGGAACCGGAAATTTTACGGATTTCCCCATTGCTACACCTCGATTCTCAGAATTTTACCCGATAAAGCATACGCTGCCGCGTAGAGCACCAGGCACCCCGTCATGATCCCTCTCCCTGCACCGGTCTGATACATCATATCGAAGAATCCAGGTGAACTGACATCGACGTACAGCACCAGAAAAAAAGGAATCAGATTCATAATCTTCTGTTCAAACTGTTTGGCAGCCGTCATTGTTGCGATCTCTTCCTGAATCTGTATCTTGTCACGAATCACGCCCGAAGTGTGTTTAATAATCGAGACCAGTTCTCCCCCGCTTCGTTTTGCCGCGGCAAATACCTCGGCGAAATTCCTTACATCGTCCAGTCCGCTTCTGTCGCCAAATTCCCTCAACACCTGCTCAACCGGGCGGTTCATGCGGATCTGTCCCTCCATATGGCTGAATTCCAAAGTCATCATACCGGAAGGTCCATACATGACCACCAGTTCCTTCACACTGGCTGAAAATGCATTCTCTACCGAGTATCCGGCGCTCAGAAAGGAAGATAGAATCAGAATCCCTTCTTTAAATTCCAGATTAAGCTTTTTCAAACGCTGTTCTTTTAGATCTCGCTTCTTGATCAGGGGATAACACAGTCCGAACGGACTCAATAGAATAAATACCGCCAGACTCCGGTAAAATACATAGGACACGGCCGCCGCAAAACCGGCTCCTGCCGCGGCATATTGGAACCACTCTCCGGCGGACAGCCGGTACCTGTCATAACACAACGCCTGCTGCCCGCAGTTTTTCCGTGTGCTTAAGTGCTCCGGTTTTCTTAAGGCATCCGGAGACAACTGCGTCCGGACCTTTTCGTTCCTCCGTCTTTTCCTCAAACTCATACAGGGAATGAAGCCTGATTTCCCCTTCTTCATAGCAATCCACCTCCACAATTGAAAGCACCCGTCTGCTCCTGTCTCTCAGTCTTCCCAAATGCACAAGAATATCAAGAGCCGAGGCCAGCTGACTGCGGATCGCCGGCAGAGGCAGTTCGGCCCCCATTAACATCATCGTCTCCAGCCTGGACAGCATATCCTTCGGGCTGTTGCCGTGTCCCGTGCTCAAGCTGCCGTCATGCCCCGTATTCATGGCCATAACCATGTCCAGTGCCTCCTTTCCCCGGACCTCCCCCACAATGATTCTGTCCGGATTCATACGGAGCGCCGCGCGAATCAGATCTGCGATCGTGACGGCGCCCTCACCCTCTGCGTTTGGCCCTCTGGCCTCCAGTCTTACCAGATTCGGAACGGCACGGATCTGCAGTTCCGCGGAATCTTCAACCGTAACCAATCGTTCTTCTGCCGGAATGCAGGCGGTAAGCGCATTTAAAAACGTGCTTTTCCCGGAATTCGTTCCTCCACTGATAAAAATGTTATACCCCGCCGTCACCAGTTTCTTTAAAAATACAGCCGCCTCCTCGCTGACCGAGCCAAACCTGATTAATTTCTCCATCGTAATCGGCTCCGGAAACTTTCTGATCGTCACAGCAGGACCATCTAATGCAATGGGCGGCAGGACGATGTGCACACGGGATCCATCCGGCAGTCTGGCATCCGCTACCGGCCGTGAGACATTCACGGTCCGGTTAACCCGGCTGACAATCTGCTGAATCATATCCTCCAGCTGCTCCGTGCTCTCAAAGCCTTTGCTCCACACCTCCACACGCCCCTTCCGTTCGACGAAGATATGATCCGGTCCGTTCACCATAATCTCAGTCACCTCACGGTCATCCACCAGCTCCTGCAGCACTCCCAGCCTGCGGAAGGAATCAAACAGGCTGCTGCGCAGGTCCACCCGCTCTTTTAATGGCAGGTATCTGGCCTGCCCGTATTCCAGAATCCGTTCGTCGATCAGCTCATACAGTTCTTCGTCACTGGTATGGTTCTGTCCCTCCAGAACCGTCATCAGTTCCTGCCTCAGTTCCTTTCATAATTCCTGATCCATCGCTTATGCCCCCTGTCACCTGACTGCCGTTTTCTCTCGTTCTTTTCCTGTTGTTTCGTTACTACGATTACCTCCCTTTCAACAGCTGCCTCGTATAATCCCCTAGCTCTCCCCACAGCAGCTGCTCCAGATAGTTTTCCTTTCTTCCAAAACTGCTGTGATAAGGAAGCTTAATCTTCTGAATCCGTTCTTTAAGCGCCTCATGCCCCGAACGGACTAAGTACTCTTCGAATTCCTCCACCTTTGCCACGGACATGCAGTCATCCTTCACCGGCATAAAGACCGTACTGCATACTTCCAGCACAGAAGCGGCCTTTTTCCCAAACTGTCCTAAATCCACCACCACGATATCGTAGGTGCTCTCCTTTGCGATCCGCGTCAGCAGATCTGCCATATCCTCGGCCGTAATCTGGCACAAATCCTCCGGATACCGCACCGGCGGTATATAATCCAAATCCCCCCAGGAATAGATAACCGAACTCAGCCGTACCCAGCTGTAATTTCCCTGTCCATAAAAATACAGCAGGTCGGACAAATCCGCCTTATGCTCTTCCCCAAACAGCTTTTCCAGTCCGGAGCAGTCTTCTAAGTTTACATAAAGTACCCGTGATTTTCTGGACAGAAGCTGGCCCGCAGTCAGTGCAAAGGAGGTCTTTAAGCAGCGGTTGACGGGGGAGTACACACCGATGATATCGCCAACATTCCCAATCGCGGTAAGCGCAGGCTGAATCGTCCCCACACAGTAACATGCCATTACCTCCCGCATGATATTGTCGGTGGCCTGATACTTATAGACGCTCGGATACTGCCCATCGACCGGCACCGTCTCCCCGTCAGCCAGCGTCACCACCCTCGCCGCTCCCAGGCGGTCAATCTCCTCCTTAGGCACAGTACTGTTAATCAGCAGTAATTCAATCTCATGCTCCATGGCATAATTTTTAAGCCTTTCCAGCGTCGTAAACGCCATGACGGTAAAAGGCACCTTCTCCTTCTGGTTTACAAAATCTGCAAACCGGTCGGCATAAAACGGGTCCACGTCGTAGACCGCCATAATCCTGTTTGTCACACCTTTGCTCCTATCCCGGTATCATGATGAAAGCCATGGTCCCAAAGAGCAGACAGACTCCCAGAGGGATTACCGCCTCCGCCCCGTCCCTGGCAAAATCATAATAAACCGTTATTTTTTTTGTATGGTAAATGCGCCTGATATAGGCTGTGAGATGGCTAAAGCGCTCATGAAAGCTTCCTTTCACCATCATCTTCAGAAAAGACCAGAAGGCCCCCATAAGAAATCCCAGGCCGATCGCCGCAGCTCCGGCGGCAAGGCCTGAGTAGCCGCAGATCAGCGCGGCCAGCTTGACATCTCCCGCTCCGATCATGCGGCAGAAAAACAGTGGAAAAAACAGTGCTGTCACCACCAGCATACGCGCCAGAAACAGCCCGCCCTCTTTTAAATAAACCGCCGTCTCCGGAGGCACTCCAGATTCCACCATGGCAAGAAGTATCCCACAGACCATGGAAATGGCTACCCACCAGTTGGGAATCCGGTGCTCCCGCACATCGTAATAGGCGCCAGCGGCCAGCACCAACAGCAAAATCAAATTTTGAGCGATAAAATCCCCCTCTTTCTCTCTTTATATTTTATCAAAACTGGGAATTGTGCCGGAATATCGGCGCTGCTGTCATAAAAAGAATTCTATGACCCTGTGAATTATATCTGCCCTCCGAATGGGGGTAAGAATGTTTCTTAATTATGCACAATCCGAAGCTAAAAGTCAACCTGTTTTCCACAAATATACTGTATACATTTATTTGCTTTACATAACTGGAAACCCCTGATAAAATAAACTTTTTTTCCATCTCACCCCCCGGCTTTTTCCACTTCATTTTGTTGACGTTCTCTCCCTAAAATGGTAAAATACAATTAGTTTATTTTTTTAAACCAAAGGAGGAGTTTACATGTTGGAAGCCGGCGATTTTAACAAGCTTTTCCGCGACTGCATGCCGCTGTTTATTGCTCTTGGCGACGAGGTCCGACTTTCCATCATCGGGGTGCTTGCCAGCACCGGTCTCTATGACGACCATGAGACGAACACCGCCGCTTCGCTGGAGGGATACCGCCCCGACGGAGCCCACGGCATGAATGTAAAGGAGATTACGGAGCAGACCAACTTATCACGCCCTGCCATTTCCCATCATTTAAAGATTTTAAAAGACGCCGGGCTGGTGAATGTTCGCCGGGAAGGCACTTCCAACTACTATTATCTGACGATCGCAGACAGTACAAAGGAACTCCGCAGACTGGGGACTTATCTTCAGGAACTGCTTTCCTCTGCCAAAGAGCAGCCTTCGCCAATGAATACAGGCAATTTATGAATATTTTGGTATTTTCCAGATATACTATTTTCTATAGTAGAACTGTTGACTTATTTTAATCTGGAGATGAAATACGATGAAAAGCATGATATTCAGAAAACGGCTGGTCCGTTCCGAGGAAGAAAAAAATTTACGCCGGGAGATCGAGCGTTCCAAAACAGCCATCGATTCGGCAAGAAACCATTTTGAACAGGTAGTCGATCCCACGTTGATCGACTGCTATATCTATGAACTAAACGCGGCACAGCTGCGTTATCAGTTCCTTCTGCGCCGCTTCAAGAGCCGGGAGGTATAAACTTTATCACTGGAGGATAAGTATATGAGCAAGTGGTATGAAAAAGGGGTATTTTATCATATGTATCCCTTAGGGTTAACGGGGGCGCCGAAAGAGAATTCCGGAGCCGACGTTACAGACCGTTTTGAGGAAATGGATCAATGGATTCCTCATATCCGGTCACTTGGCTGTAACGCCATTTACATCGGGCCACTGTTTGAGTCCTCCTCACACGGGTATGACACGCGGGACTACCGCACGGTAGACCGCCGTCTGGGAACCAATGAAAGCTTCAAAAACTTCGTTTCCCTGTGTCATGAATCGGACATCAAAGTGGTGGTTGACGGAGTTTTCAACCACACAGGCCGGGAGTTCTTCGCATTTCTGGACATTGCTGCAAACCGGGAGAGTTCTCCTTACCGTGACTGGTATAAGGGCGTGAACTTCGGCTGGAACAGTCCGCTGGGAGATTCCTTTGGCTATGAGGCCTGGCAGGGTCATTACGAACTGCCCTGTCTGAATCTGTGGAATCCCGATGTAAAACAGTATTTATTTGATACGATCCGGTTCTGGGTCGATACCTTCGATATCGACGGAATCCGCCTTGACTGTGCCAACGTGCTTGACTTTGGCTTCATGAAGGAGCTAAGGAGCCAGACCTCTGCCATGAAGGATGATTTCTGGCTGATGGGCGAGGTGATTCACGGCGATTACAGCAGATGGGTGAATGATGAGATGCTTCATTCCGTCACCAATTATGAGCTGCACAAAAGCATTTATTCCGGACACAACGACCACAATTACTTCGAAATAGCCCATAATGTCAGGCGTCTCGAGGCCATCGGCGGCAGGCTCTACACCTTTGTAGATAACCACGACGAGGACCGGATCGCCAGCAAACTAAACGATCCGGAGCATCTATATCCCGTCTACACACTCCTGTTCACACTTCCCGGAATTCCTTCCATCTATTATGGAGGAGAATGGGGGATTGAAGGCAGGCGGACAAAGACGAGCGATGACACGCTCCGGCCTCGCATCACCATCGCAGACGAGGAAAAACTTCACTGCGGCCTGACAGATCTTATTGCCAGACTGGGAACCATTCATGATGAGAATCCTGAATTCCACGGGGGACGGTATCAGGAGCTCCTTCTCACCAACAGGCAGTACGCATTTGCACGGTTCCATCAGGGACATGCCGTCATTACTGCGGTAAACAACGACGGAGCCGATGTATCCGTCGCCATACCATGCCCGGTAAGCGGCACCACAGCGGTAAATCTTCTCGACGGGGAGGAATATCCCGTTACAGATCAGAAAATCACGGTAACTCTGCCGGCAAACCGGGGGGTTATTCTAAAGATTACGGAGGGCTAAACTTATGGCAGGAAGCAAAAAGGAAATTGGGACAGGATTTATCACGGAAGTGGACCGTTATCTCTTCAACAACGGCAGACATTATGAGATCTTCGAGAAAATGGGCGCGCATCCAAAAAAATATAAGGGCAAAAACGGCATGTATTTTGCCGTCTGGGCGCCTCACGCGGAGCAGATCGGTGTCGTCGGCGACTTTAACAGCTGGGACCCGGAGGCAAATGCGATGAAACCTCTGGCGGATTCAGGCATCTGGGAGGCATTTGTCCCCGGCATCGCTGCAGGAGAGCTATACAAATACGCCATCACAACAAAGAGCGGCAAAATTTTATTCAAGGCAGATCCCTATGCATTCAGCGCGGAATACCGCCCCGGCACTGCTTCCGTTACCGCCGATCTCTCGGACTTCCAGTGGGGAGACGACGCCTGGATGGATAAACGCGGAAGTACCGATCCTATGAATGCTCCGATGAGCATTTACGAGGTTCACCTCGGATCCTGGCGCAGGAAAAACAGACCGGAAAAAGACGGCTGCTATACATATGTGGAAGCTGCGAGGGAGTTGGCCGATTATGTGACCGACATGGGATACACCCACGTGGAGTTAATGGGAATCGCCGAGCATCCCTACGACGGCTCCTGGGGGTATCAGGTCACCGGCTATTTCGCACCGACCTCCCGCTACGGAACGCCTCAGGAATTCATGTACTTTATCAATTACCTGCACAAAAAAGGAATCGGTGTCATCCTGGACTGGGTTCCGGCCCATTTCCCGCGGGATGCGCACGGCCTCTCTGAATTTGACGGAGAGGCGCTCTATGAATACGCTGATCCCAGAAAAGGGGAGCACCCGGACTGGGGAACCAAGGTATTTGATTACAGCAAGTATGAGGTAGACAATTTCCTCATTGCCAACGCCATTTACTGGGTAGAAAAATACCACGTGGACGGACTTCGTGTGGATGCCGTCGCCTCCATGCTCTATCTGGATTACGGCCGGGAGAACGGCAACTGGATTCCCAACCGTTACGGCAGCAATGAAAACCTGGAAGCCATTGAATTTTTCAAGCATTTAAACAGTGTTATGGCAGACCGCGGAAACGGCGCCATCGTCATCGCGGAAGAGTCCACCGCATGGCCGAAAGTCACCGGGAAACCGGAGGACGAAGGTCTTGGCTTTACCTTTAAGTGGAATATGGGATGGATGCACGATTTCCTGGAGTACATGAAGCTGGACCCGTATTTCCGCAAATACAACCATCACAAGATGACGTTCGGACTCACCTATTTTACCAGTGAAAAATATATCCTGGTGCTGTCCCATGACGAGGTCGTTCATCTGAAGTGCTCCATGATCAACAAGATGCCGGGCCTTTTAGAAGATAAGTTCGCCAACTTAAAAGCGGGCTACACCTTTATGCTGGGACACCCGGGCAAGAAGCTGCTCTTTATGGGGCAGGATTTCGGCCAGTTTCACGAGTGGGATGAAAAGGTGGCGCTGGACTGGTACCTGGCCGACGAGCCGCAGAATGCCGGCTTACAGAGCTACGTGAAGGACTTACTGCAGCTCTACCGCAAATACCCGGCACTCTACGAACTGGATTACGACTGGGATGGTTTCCAGTGGATCAATGCCAACGACGGAGACCGCAGCATCTTCAGTTTCGTCCGTTACAGCCGCGACCACAAACGGAGCCTCTTATTTGTCATTAACTTTACTCCGGTAGAACGGCCTGACTACCGTGTGGGCGTGCCGAAACGCGGAACCTATACCCTGGTGCTGGATAACAGCCACGGCCTCTACAAACGGGGCGACAAGGCCCCTGCGTTCCGTTCCGTGAAAAAGGAGTGCGACGGCCAGGATTATTCCATCGCATATTCGCTTCCCGCATACGGAACCGCAGTTTTCCGTTTTTGATCATATTTTTAGTTTTATGTAAATTGTATGCAAAATATTCAGAACTTTTTACCGGAATATCTGTACTTTTTATGGAATTTGTAGTAAAATAAAAGAACCAAAACTACTACATAGTTTAGACTCAAGGATGGAAGGAGAGGTTATATATGGCAGCAGAATTGATTGCAACAACAGCAACAAAAAAAGTATATCGTGACGGAGACAAGGCGATTAAGGTTTTCAACGCAGATTTCCCGAAGGCGGAAGTATTAAATGAAGCGCTGATTACCGCGCGTGTAGAAGAAACCGGCGGAATTGACGTACCAAAGGTATTGGAAGTCGGTGTATTTGAAGGTAAGTGGTCCATTACGTTTGACTTCATTGAAGGCAAAACCCTCCAGCAGCTTATGGACGAGAACCCTGACAAGCTTGCAGAGTACATGGAACAGATGGTTGATCTTCATCTGAATATTCTTTCCAAACACTGTCCTCTGTTAAACAAGCTGAAGGATAAGATGTCCAGACAGATTCTTGAGATCGACGAATTAAGTGATATTACACGCTATGACATGCGCACCAAGCTGGACAGCATGCCGAAGCATACCAAGTTATGCCACGGTGATTTTAACCCGACCAATATCGTCGTAAGAGAAGACGGCTCCATGTGTGTTCTCGACTGGGTACATGCGACTCAGGGTAACGCCAGTGCAGATGTTGCCAGAACCTACCTTCTGTTCTGCTTACAGGATCAGAAAAAAGCGGATATGTACATGGATATCTTCTGCAAGAAGACCGGTACTGCAAAGAAGTACGTACAGACATGGCTGCCGATCGTAGCTGCGGCTCAGCTGTCAAAGAAACGTCCGGAAGAGGTTGAATTACTTCAGAAATGGGCGAATGTCTGCGATTATCAGTAGAAAGGAACTCCTCCGGGAATACTACCGGAGGAGTTTTTTATTTCACAGATACGTATGCCCTGTTATGTTACTCAATTCTTTGTCAATCGAAGTTTCTGATAGCGGCTTCTTAAATTTTCTGAATCAATATATTCAATTTTATGTTCTCCTATCAATTCACGTATAGCCTTACCGACTGTTTCGGATATCTTCATCACTGATCGTCCTGTCCGGGCCCGGCAAACTGGTAATCTCCATTTTTTCAGGAGTAATCGTTACCGTAATGGGTTCACCAATCTGATAGGATTTGTGATAGACCGCATTCGATAAAGCCTCCTCCACCGCCGCATAAGGGTAATTATAAATACGTTCTGCTTCGGCGCGGCCAGGAACCTTTGTAACTTTTTCTTTTATAATATAATTTTGGACATAGCTAAGGGCATCACGCAATTGACGGTCAAGCGGCCCGGAAAATACTTTTTCAGTCATACCGATCCCTGTCGGATCAGGCTTATCAACAACTTCAATACGTGCATAAGGAAAAAACTCATCCGGCCGCTCATAAAAAAACATAAGCCCAACGTTTAATGGCTTGCGCAATTCACTCGGACCACCAACCAAACGCATATCTAAGGCAAGTTCCGTAACAGGACGCTTAAGCGAAGTTTCGTACAAATCGCTTCCTACTGCATAAAGATACTCTGCAATCAGACTGGACTTTAAATCTGCTACATTCGCTTTAAAATTAGCGCGATCATCAAAAGGAACATTATTAGCCAAAAGAAACAGTTCTTTTTCTTCCAGATTATTTGCCTTAATTGTATTGGAAAGTTTACGAATATAATACGCTTTATTAGTCCTGACAGCCTTTTCTGCCGGGAATGAGGTTGGGCACTTATATGGACGTGATTCCCCGCCCGGCACCCAAAGAACCAAAATATCCGCACCTTCATAAATAGTCTGCTCAACAATCGGAACATATCGCGGCTCAATCAGATTGCACTTTTGCAGTAATTCTTTGTTAATGCGGTCTATGGAATCCGGAGTAAGCCCGCTTACCGGAAGCTTCGGCATGCCATCCTCTTCCTCTACCCCAATAATAATATATCCGCCGCCCCAGTTATCAATGTCGTTAGCAAATGCTCAGATGGAATGTAGAATTGGTTCCGGATTCCAATTCCTTTTATACTCAACCCGTGCATTTTCAACAACTCTGCGGTTGATCAATTCCGTTATATTAATTGGCAAGGCCATGCTGATTCCCCCTTTAATATTCCTTTATGATACCCCTTTATCATACCCTTTTATTATAAGGAGTATGTATGGAAAGTTCAAGGTACTATCTGTTCAATTTTTAACTGTCACCGTCGTCTCTCACCTTCAGCACAAACAGCCTCGCAAGATAATCCCCCTGCCGCACTCCCGCCGTCTTAACACCGCTGGCCTGATCCGACAGAATCAGTCCGTAATTCATAAGTTCATCGCCGTAGCATGTGTATGGAAGCTCCGCCATTCCCTGTTCCCGGATCTCATACTCCCCCTCTTCCAGAAGCCCCGAGAGCCTCATCCTGCAAAATCCTGCGTTTACCGACTGCAGTACTCTGAAGTAAGCCGCCAGCGCCTCCCGTTTGTCCGGAGAAACCACGATCCAGCCAGCCTCGCTGCGTTCATTCTCAAAGGGGCTGATCAACCGGTAAAAGCTCCCTTCCGCAATCAGCCTGCGGTTTGCCTTCATAAATGCAGTCTGGTTCTTCATCTGTTCAAGTTCCGCCTCACAGATTGCCGTTACGTCCATCTCATATCCAAAGGTACCGAAATACGCACAGACTGCCCGTGTCTCCATCGGAACACGGCGCTGCGTCTGGTGGTTCGGAGCCGCGGAGACGTGACTTCCCATAGAGCTTAAAGGGTAAACGTAAGAAGTTCCGTACTGAATTTTTATACGCTCCACTCCATCCGTGTCGTCCGAAGTCCATGCCTGCGGCGCATAATAGAGCATTCCGGGGTCGAACCGCGCTCCGCCGCTGGCACACGATTCAAACAGAACGTGAGGGAATTTGCGAATCAGCCGCTCATACAGACGATAGACGCCCAGAATATGGCGGTGCATGACGGTTCCCTGAAAGGCGGCCTCCCTCCCTGAAGACCACGCCTCGGTGATGCTGCGGTTCATATCCCATTTGATATAGCTTAAATGCCCCCGCCCGATGATGTCCTCCATCAATCCGCCGATATAATCGATCACCTCGTCCTTCGAAAAGTCCAGAACCAGCTGGTGCCGGCCGACACAGCGCGGCCTGTCCTCGCTGCCCAGCACCCAATCCGGATGCGCCTCATACAGGCGGCTGTCCCGATTGACCATCTCCGGCTCAAACCAGAGACCAAAGGAAAGCCCCATGGCCCGTATTTTCTCCGACAGCCCTTCGATGCCGTCCGGCAGTTTCTTCCGGTCCGCATACCAGTCCCCAAGCGAGGAAGTGTCATCGTCACGGCGGCCAAACCACCCGTCGTCCAGGACGAACAGCTCCACACCGGCCTCCCTGGCCTTTTCCGCCAGGTTGAGAAGCTTCTCTTCCTTAAACTTCATATATGTGGCTTCCCAGTTATTGATTAAGATAGGGCGCTCCCGATCTCTCCACCAGCCCCTCGCCAGCCTGGTCCGGAACAGCTGGTGGAACACCTGGCTCATTCCGTTTAAGCCCCTGTCAGAATAGACCAGCACCGCCTCCGGGGTCTGGAAGCTCTCCCCTGCTGCCAGCGGCCAGGAAAATCCCTCCGGATGGATACCAACCATGATTCTCGTTGTCCCCATGGTATCAACCTCGGCACTGGCAAGAAAATTACCGCTGTAAACAAGGGCGGCCGCGATGACTTCTCCCGCCGTCTCACCCGCATCCGGCCTCAGCAGAGCCAGAAATGGGTTAAACTGATGGCTGCTGTGGCCTCTCATGCTATGGACCGACTGTATCCCCTGGTGCAGCGGATGGAGGTCGGGATAACGCTCCCGCCCCCAGGCGCCGGCCAGATCAAGCATCTTATAGCGGCTGTCCGGCAAATCGAGGCTCAGACTCATGGCCTGCTCCAGCCTGATTCCCTGACAGCCCTCCAGACATTCAAACCGGGCATTTCTGGCAACAACCGGAAAATCACTGTAAATAGTATAACTCAGCACCAGCCGCACGCGGATCAGGCTGTCCTCTAAATACAGCTCCAGAGAACAGGCTTCCCCGTCATCCTCCACATACGTGGCCGGCAGTCCCTCAAGCGGCTTTTTTCCTGCAAAGATGCGGTGCCCTGCATAGGTAAATCCGGTTATCCGGCTTCCATTTCCGCAGGCAATGCGGTAAGCCGGATAACGCATATCCCCAGTTCCATACACCGGATACTCCAGCCGCACATGCTCCCTGGAAAATGTATTATCGCCCTCAAAAGGACACGGCGCCATATCTCTCACCGCATATTCCAGCATATGGCCATAGTCTTCCCTGTCGCGAATTCTTTTTCCATAGTACAGCTGCCCGACAGAGCGGTCAGGCAGAATTTTCATAATATAACTGATATCCCGGTTATAAAGGTGGAACTCTTCCGTTCTCTCGTGAAAAACAATAGCCATATCCTGTAATCCCCCTCTTTCGTCACTCTATCACAGACAGGCCAGCGCATTTTCCAAATCCGCCTTTAATACGTCTGCGCCTTCCAGTCCGCAGTGAATTCTCAACACATTCTGATCCGCTCCCAGAAACCGGCACGCCTCCTCATCCTGTCTCGCATGCGGCATACAGACAAGACTCTCAAAACCGCCCCAGGAAACACCGATCTTAAACAGCTTAAGCCGCTTTGCCACTTCCTTCGCCTGCTCTGCGCTGCCTTCTATCTCAAAACTCAACAGCCCCGTATTTCCGCTCTGCTGCCGCTTCATCAGCTCATACTGCGGATGGGACAAAAGTCCCGGATAATAGACTTTTCTCACCTTCGGATGGTTCTCTAAGAACGCCGCTATATCCATGGCCGTCGCCTGATGGCGTTCCACACGTACCTCCATCGTCCGCAGACCGCGTATGATCAGCCATGCCTCCATCGGACCGATGATTCCGCCGAAGAGCTCCCTCTGCTGCCTCAGGCGCGCCATGAGCTCCTCGTCCTTCACAGCGAGAACACCTCCGATAATATCGCTGTGTCCGCCCATATACTTGGAGGTGGTGTGCATCACAATATCAGCCCCCAGCTCCAGCGGCTTCTGGTAAATCGGCGTACAGAAGCTGTTGTCAATATAGACGTAAGCGTGGTGTTTCCTCGCTGTCCCGGACACCGCCTGAATGTCCTGAAGGGACAGTACGACAGAAGAAGGGCTCTCCAGGATAATCAGATCCGTCTGATCCGTGACGGCATTTTCAAATTCCTCCGGCTCATCCCCTTTTACATAGGTGACGCTCATATCCAGGTGTTCCCTGCAGTATTCATTGAGAAATGTCTTTAAGGGTCCATACGCGTTCCGGATACAGACTACGTGGCTTTTTGTTTTACAGACAGTGAGAACTGCCGTGGTAGCCGCTGCCATGCCCGAGGCAAACGCCAGCGCGCCGGTCCCGTGCTCCAGAGCCGCTGCCTTGTCCTCCAGAATCCGCACCGTCGGATTCTGTACCCGCCCATAGCAGTATGTATGTTTGTCCGTCTTGTCACTGTCATAATAATCATCAATGGTCTCAAACACATTGAGTGAATTCATAAAAATCGGAGGAACAACGGCATTATAATAATGCTCATATTCCTCCCCATAATGGGCTGTCACCAGCTTATCACTTTTTAAATACTCCGATTGATCTGTCATCTCATATCCCCTTTTCCAATACCTATATGCTATGTGATAGGTCTGCGCAAGGGAGCACGAATTTCCTTCTTTGCCGCCCCCGCAAGCCTTATCCGATATACCATTACCGCTGTTGTCTGATATCTCTGTAAACTGCCTCTAAAAGCTTCTCATTGATGGACTGAGCCTTCCTTACATTCTTTTCACAGATGGCCTCATAAAGTTCCTCATGGAGCGGTATACTCTCCAGAAACGGATCCTCCATATTTAAAGGGAACTCCCAGAACTTCTCCATCACATTGTTTAAGGACAGAATCAGCTGATACATCACCTGGTTATGGCAAAGCCGGTAGATGGTATAGTGGAATTTCTTGTCCTCCGCCGTCTGCTGCAGGCCCCTCCGGTATTTGCTCATCAGAATATCCTTAATTTCTCCCAGCTCCTTTAACTCCTCGTCGGTGATGGTGTGGATCAGCATCCGCAGAATCTCCCGTTCCAGAATCTTACGCACTTCCAGCGCTTCCAGAAGACGTTCCTTTTCCTGTGTGAAATCAATGACCTGTACACCGTCGGCATCCACCAAACCACCCACATAGGCGCCTTTCCCATTCTGAATCTCCAGAATCCCCCTGGCTTCCAGTGTCTTCATGGCCTCCCTCAGGGAAGTCCTGCTGACCCCCATCATGGCCAGCAGGTTCTCCTGCGAGGGAAGTTTGTCCCCCGGATTCAAATCATGTTCTCTGATATAGTCCAGAATAAACCGTATGATCTCGGACTGGAGGGAAGTCCTCTTTATCTTATTAACCATCGTGCTCTCTCTCTTAAAAATAATATTTTTTTAACCATATCATAATAAACAGAGACTGTCAATCAACGCCCTTTGCCTAGTACAGCATTGTGTAAGTTTACTGGAACTTATACAACGCTGTACTAGTTCAAAAGATGGCAGGAAACGTAATGTCCCGCCTCGATTTCCCTAAGCTGCGGTGTCACGCTGCGGCATTGTTCCGTGGCGTATTTACACCGTTTCTCGAATCTGCATCCCTCCTTGCAGTTGATCGGACTTCCTACCTCGCCTTCCAGCGGAATCAGTGTCTTCGAGCGCTCAAATTCCGGATCCGGCACGGGAATTGCCGACAGCAGTGCCTTCGTATACGGGTGCTGCGGATTCCGGTACAGCTCCGCGCTGGATGCCAGCTCCACGATATGTCCCATGTACATGACGCCCACCCGGTCGGATATGTGTTTCACCATGGATAAATCATGGGCGATAAAGAGGTACGTCAGCCCCAATTCCTTCTGGAGGCGCACCAGCAAATTGACCACCTGAGCCTGGATCGACACATCCAGAGCCGATATGGGTTCGTCACAGACGATAAACTTCGGGTCCACGGCCAGCGCCCTGGCAATGCCGATTCTCTGACGCTGTCCGCCGGAGAATTCGTGAGGGAAGCGGTTCGCATGCTCCTTGTTGAGACCTACCAGGCTTAACAGCTCATGCACCCGCTCCATCCGCTCCTTACCCGGATATAAATCATGGTTCTTCATTCCCTCCGCCACGATGTCGCCCACCGTCATTCGCGGGTCTAAGGAGGCATAAGGATCCTGGAAGATGATCTGGGCATTCTTTTTAAACCATTTTATCTCTTCCTTCGTCTTTAACTGGCTCACATCTCTTCCGTCGAACTCAATAGTCCCTGAAGTGGCCGGATACAGCTTTACGACTGTTCGTCCGCAGGTCGTCTTGCCGCATCCCGACTCCCCCACCAGCCCCAGGGTCTCCCCTGCACAGATGTCGAAGGATACGTCATCCACCGCCTTTAAAATCCCCTTTTTCCGCACCTGAAAATACTTCTTCAAATGTTCCACATGGACCATGGGTTTCTGATTATCTTTATCCATTCCTGTCATGATTCAAAAACCCTCCTTATATCATTGTAATCGAATGCCTCCCTGGCCATCGGATGATGGAGCCAGCAGGCTGCCTTGTGGGTATCTGACACCTCCGTATATTCCGGCGGCGCCTGACGGCAGATTTCCATGCAGTACTTGCACCTTGTGGCGAAGCCGCAGCCCTTCGGCGGCGAGATGAGATCCGGCGGCGTCCCCGGAATTACCTCCAGCTGCGCCTTGTTCTCCACATTCAGCCTGGGAACCGCGTTCAAAAGTGCATTGGTGTACGGGTGCTGCGGCGCATTGAAAATGTCAAAGACATTACCATATTCCACAATACATCCCGCATACATAACCGCGATCGTGTCCGCCATACCGGCCACGACTCCCAGATCGTGAGTAATCATAATAACCGACGTATTGTTTGCTTTCTGTATCTCCTTCAGCAGGCCGATGATCTGCGCCTGAATTGTGACATCCAACGCTGTAGTCGGTTCATCCGCAATCATCAGCTTCGGATTGCAGGCCAGCGCGATGGCGATTACCACTCTTTGACGCATTCCTCCTGAAAATTCATAGGGATATTGATGCACTCTCTCATCCGGATTGGGAATATCCACCTTTTTAAGCAGCTCCACGGCCCTCTGCATGGCTTCCCGTTTTCCCACCTTCTGATGTTCCACGATGCTCTCCATGATCTGCCGCCCGATCTTCATGGTCGGATCCAGAGATGTCATGGGGTCCTGGAAGATCATGGCCGCATCCTTGCCTCTGTAATCCTGCCACTGTTTTTCCGTAAACCTTAAAATATCCGTGCCTTCAAATAAAATGCTGCTCTCTTTCTTTACCTCTCCCGGAGGCGAGGCGATCAGCCCCATAACCGCCTTGGAAGTCACCGTTTTACCGCTTCCGGACTCCCCGACGATTGCCATGGTCTTTCCGGCGTCCAGCGTAAAATCCACGCCCCGGACCGCCTGTACCTCCCCGGCATATGTATGAAATGAAACCTTTAAATTCTTAACCTCAAGTAATGGTTGACTCATAGGTGATGCCTGCCTTTCCTCTATTATTCACAAACAGTGCTACTGGCGCAGTTTCGGATCAAATGCATCCCTGAGTCCATCGCCCAGCAGGTTAAATGCCAGCATGGTCACAGAGATTGCCAGCGCCGGGAAAATCAGCTCATGAGGATAGTAAGACATCTGCTGCTGGCCCAATGCGGCCATAGCGCCCCAGCTTGTCAGCGGCGGCTGGATTCCCATACCTACGAAGCTTAAAAACGCTTCCGCAAAGATAAACGATGGTATGGAGAAAGTCGTATTGATAATAATCAGGCTCAATGTATTGGGAAGCAGGTGCGTTACGATGATCTGTAGCGGAGGCGTTCCCAGCGCCCGTGCCGCCAGAACGTATTCGCTCTCCTTCAGTTCCAGCACCTGTCCTCTCACGATTCGCGCCAGATTCGTCCAGCTTGTAATACACAGCGCAATCAGCAGGGAGGTCATGCCTTTTCCCAGTACCACGGACATGATAATAACCACCACCATGTACGGCACTCCCACCAGGATTTCCACGATTCTCATCATAATATCATCCACAAGACCGCCGCAGTACCCGCTGATGCCGCCATATAAAACGCCGATCACGAGTGACACGATAGCACCCACGATACCAATCGTTAAGGAGATTCTTCCTCCCATCCAGATTCTCGCGAAGATATCCCGCCCCAGATCGTCCAGTCCGAACCAGTGCTGCAAGGAGGGCGTCTGATTCGTAAATTCAATATTCTGCTCGTCAAACGGGTGGGGATAAATATACGGCCCTATGGCGCACATCACCAGAATTAACAGGAGCACCACCAAGCTCACCATCGCTACTTTATTCTGTTTTAATCTTCGGACCGCGTCCTGCCAGTAGGAGATACTGGGGCGCACCACAGACTCTGATTTCTGTTCATCCACCCCGACACGCCGGAATAGATCCTTTGATACTGTCATTTCATTTCCCTGTTCCATGGCTCTCCTCCTTACTTTCCTTCAATGATGCCCTTACGGACTCTCGGGTCTACGATTGCATATAAAATATCCATCACAACAATCGAAAGAATGAAGATGAAGGAAAAGAATATGGTCGTAGCCAGAACCATCGGGTAATCACGGCCATTGACGCTGTCCACGTAGTAACGGCCCAGACCCGGTATGGAGAAAATTCTTTCGATCACGAAGGACCCTGTCACGATTCCCGCCACCTGCGGCGCCACGATCGAGATAATCGGAGTGATGCTGTTGCGGAGCACGTGGCGTGTAATGATTTTCCAGTTGGACAGCCCCTTGGCCTTGGCCAGCAGGATATAGTCAGAGCTCAGCACATCCAGCACCGAGGACCGCATAAACCGCGAATACGTAGCCAGGCCGCCGATCGATGCCGCCAGCGTCGGCAGCGCCGTATAACGGAAAATGTCGGGAATCTTCATCCCCGGAGACACCCAGCCGACAATCGGAAAATAATCTCCGCCGCCGTATTTCTGGAGCAGAGCGGCAAAAACGAAGCTTGGGATGGATACCCCCACGATTGCGATAAATATCGTAATGAAATCAATCCACGTCCCCCGGTGAAAGGCCGCCAGAATTCCCAGAAGCAGACCGAGAACCAGTCCTAACACCACGGCCTGAATCCCCAGCCTTGCAGAAGCCGGAAAACGGTCCTTAATAATCTGATTCGCAGTAAGGCCCGGAGTCTTATAAGACTCTCCCAGTTCTCCGTGAAGAAGATTTTTCAAATAAATAACATACCGTTCCCCGATCGGCTTATCCAGCCCCCAGCGGGCCTTTAGGTTCTCCACCACAGCCTCGGGAAGCACCTTGGTGTCCGCCTGCATCGGATCGCCCGGTATGACGCTGACCAGGAAGAAGGTTATTGTCAGAATTACCCAGAGTGTAACAATCATATAACCTATCTTCTTCAAAATATACTTTACCATCTTGAACCTCCCATCCTGTTTCTGACTCATGCGTTTCGTCGTAATCCATCTGCCGTAATCCCTTTATTCATACAATGCAGTAATAATTCAACGCACAATGCGGGGCAGTAAATACCTGCCCCGCATTGTCAAAGTCCATGTTCCTGTCTCTTAATCCTATTCTACATATGCACTTTTCAGTTCGATTGCCGGGCCGCCGGCTCCATTAATATAGAAGCCCTTCACGCTGCTCTTTGCCACATTCTTGTCGTATGTAAAGGTAATCGGCGCCAGACCACAGTGTTCCACTGTGATAATCTTCTCTGCCTCTGCAAATTTCTCGCCGCGCACCTTCATATCGGATTCCGTCTTGCACGCCTCCACCAGCTCATCGTACTTCGCATCGGAGAAGAATGCCGGGTTGTTGCCGTCGCCGGTCATATAGCACTGCATAAATGTCATTGGATCATTATAGTCAGCGCCCCAGCCGGTCTGGCATACCTGATACAGCCCCTTGGATACCTGGTTGTTAAAGGATGAGTTGTCGGATGCCGTATCAATCTTAACAATCACGCCAAGCTTTGTCTGCCACTGGTTCTGGTAATACTCTGCCTGAACCTTCGTATCATTATCAGAGTTCTTCTGAAGGAATGTCACTGTAATCTGCTCTCCCTCTTTTCCGATCTCCTTTAAGCCCTCATCCAGCAGAGCCTTCGGATCCTGAGCCAGGAAATCCTTCATTGGCTCCGGATAGATATCGCGGAACAGTTCTTCGCCGATACTTAAGCCGTAAGGAATCATGCCGTAAGCGGCCTGGTCCTTCTTCATAACATTTTTAACGAGAGATTCTCTGTCCAGCGCGATGGAAAATGCCATACGGATCTTCTCATTTGTAAAGATTCCATTTGGATCTTCATTGTTAAAGCAGATATAGCTGTATCTCGGCTGCGGTCCCTCTAAGAGCTGGACCTCGCCGCCGTCGATTTTAGCCTTTAACGTATCTGCATACTCGCTGCGGACTTTTCTTAAGATATCAAGCTGACCCTGATTAAACATCTGCTCTCTCGTATTCTCGTCCTGTGCCAGCACCATGTTGACGGTTTCCAGCTTTACATTTGCCGCATCCCAGTAATTCGGGTTCTTCTTCAGCACGATCTTGGAACCGCGGACCCACTCTGATGCATAGAATGGACCTGAGCTGCTGAGTTCTTCTGCCGTCGCACCGTAGGAAGAGTTTTTCTCGCCCTGTGTCTTGGATTCCGGAACCGGAGTCACATTGGCAAATGTCATCAGCTGTAAGAAATATGGCAGCGGTTCTGTCAGGGTGATTTCCAGCGTCTTGTCATCAACCGCCTTCGCCGCTACATCTTCCTTGCTTCCCTTACCCGTATTGAAATCCTCTCCGCCTTTGATGCAGTAGAAGATTCCCGCGTTGTGGCAGTTGACCTCCGGATCGAAGATCCTGCGAATTGAGTTTACATAATCCTGAGCGGTTACAGCCGTACCATCGGAGTACTGGTTGTCTCTCAGCTTAAAGGTCCATACCAGTCCATCATCAGAGGTCTCCCAGCTCTCTGCGCCTCCAGGCGTTACTTTTCCGTCCATCAGACGGATCAGCGTCTCCTGAATCTCCAGCACGATTGCATTCTTCTGCTCGTCGTCGGAACGGCCCGGATCCAGCGTATCCGGATCACTGAACATCGGAATGGTCACCACCTGTTCCACTGCACCCGCAGGCGCTTCTTCGGCCTTTGTCCCGTCTCCTGCCTTCGTCTCACTGCCCGCTGCAGTCGTCTGCGCACCTGTCGTATCCGGTGTGGATGTCTTGGAGCTGCCGCACGCGGTTAAGGATGCCGCCATCACTGTTGCCAGACATAAAGCTAACCATCTCTTTTTCATAAAATCCTCTCCTTCTCTTAAACATTTTAAGCAATTCATAAATTGCCAAACCATCTAAAGCTCTTTATATCTCTCACTGCGTATAAATTCATCCAGGGCAACGCTTTCCCCCTCATGAATTCTGGAATATTCAGCCGCCAACGCAATGATATGGCTCTGTATCGACACATCGACGCCGGTTCTTAACTGTCCCTTCGTCTCGCCTTCCTCTACCGCCGCCAGGAAATCGTGGATCAGACGGTTATCGCCTCCCGCGTGGCCGGATAAATCGCCTGCCGTCGCATTGATATCATAAACCTCCGTCTCTTTTCCAAAATTCGTAACCTTCACAATTCCCGTATGTAAATCACCGATGATATCCCCCATAGTACCCATGACCTTGATATCACGGCCTCCTCCGCTGGTAAATGCACTCATGGTAAAGTTGACCGTCACACCGCCCTCAAATTCCATATTGACCACCTGATGGTCCACCACGTTGTTATCGCAGTGATAGACACAGCGGCCGTAAGGTCCGGTCTTAATCTGGTCATAGATGGCCTCCTCGGTCAGTGTCTGGGAGAGTACGCAGCACGGCCACGCATCGTCACCGGTCAGGTTCTTCTCAACAACATTGCGGATTCCGGTGCCTTTATCCGTAATATAGATCTTTTCCGCATCATACGGACAGTTCTCTTTCGCCGCACAGCCGTCGAGGCAGCGCATGGCACAGCCGTCCGGGGCCATGGATTCCTTAAATAAATAGGTGGAACCATAGGAAGAAACCCGTTCGCACTTCTTTCCCAGAAGCCATACGAAGATATCCATATCATGGCAGCATTTTGCAAGAATCATCGGGCTCGTCTCCACAGAGTCGCGCCAGTTGCCCCTCACAAAGCTGTGAGCCTGGTGCCAGTATTTGACGTTCTCAAGTCCCTGGACGCTGACCACGTCTCCGATCTGTCCGGATTCGATCACCTCTTTTATCTTCGAATAAAATGGAGTATAACGGAGCACATGCCCCACAGCCACCATACGTCCATATTCGTGGGCCGTTTTCTGCAGAAGAAGACACTCCTCCAGGCTGGGGGAAATGGGCTTTTCGCAGAGAATGTGATATCCCTTCTTAATCGCCTCCACCGCCTGGGTCACGTGCTGTTTGTCCTGTGTCGCTATCACCAGGATATCGGCGAGCTTCGGCTGTTTCAACAAGTCCTCCACCGTTTCAAAACAGTTTTCAGGCGCTACCCCGTACTCTTCCCGGGCCGCCTCCCTCTTTGCGGCAACCGGGTCCGCCACCGCCACTACCTTCATCTCCTCCGGCGCTACAAGCTGATAATGGGCATAGATATCATTTCCCCGGTTGCCCAGGCCTGCAATTGCCGCTGTTACTGGTCTCTTCATATTGATGTCCTCCTTGATATGAGCGCCTGACGGATATTTACAAATCCCACAGGTGCGATACATGCCATCTCCGCTCCTTCTGCCTCTGTACCTGGTACGTAAAAAGGGAAGTAAGAGGATGGCTGATTGACATAATTCATATGGCTTCTTTTCTCCGTCCATCTGAATCCGGCGGGAATCGTAAGTGGCATTCGACCTGTAAGCTATATGCTATATGCTATATGATAGGTTAAAAACTTAAAAAATTAAAAACGACTTCATCGTTCTCATCTGCTTATATTAAAAATAGCATATTACTCAATATTTGTCAATATATCGATTCTTTTTTAGAACATTTGACTAATCGTCCCCCTATGGAGCCAGTACACAGCGGCTTTTTCACAGCCTGGCCGGAAAAGGGAGAGCGGGCGGCAGGGAGGGAAAGGTGAATGATGCAGAGGTCGGTAGGACTTAGGGCGAAAAGCCGCCGGAGCAGGGGCAAAATCGCGTTTTCAGGACGCAGCGGTAAGTCCCCCTCACATACGTTCGGCGGAATGGTTTGCGGGCACTGAGAGCGAACGCATCAGGCGTTCGGTCGAATTGCCCGGGACCCCTGCGGAGGGGGCTGTTCGCCCTTAGTCCCACCCCTCGGAATCCCTGAACCTTTCCCTCCCTGCCGCCCGTTCTCCCTTTTCCGGCCAGGCTGTGAAAAAGTCCGCGTATCCCCCTCCCTTTCACTCCCCCTGAGCCGTATACATCTGAAAATACTCCCCTTCCACACGCATCAACTCCTCATGGGTCCCTTTCTCCACCACTTCTCCCTGTTTGATCACCAGGATCAGATCCGCATTTCTTATGGTCGACAACCGGTGTGCGATCACGAAACACGTCTTCCCCTCCATCAGCTTCCGCATGGCTTCCTGGATCTGGATCTCCGTCCTGGTATCCACGTTGGAGGTCGCCTCGTCGAGAATCAGCATCCTCGCCTCCAGCAGCATAGCACGCGCTATAGTCAGCAGCTGCTTCTGCCCCTTTGATATATTTGTCCCGTCATCTGTCAGGATCGTATCATAGCCATCCGGAAGGCGCTTGATAAACGAGTGGATCCTGGCCGCCTTCGCCGCCGCCACGACCTCCTCCATCGTAGCCCCCTCTTTTCCGTATGCCAGGTTCTCATAGATGCTTCCGTGGAACAGCCACGTATCCTGCAGCACCATGGCGTATGATTTCCTGAGACTCTTTCTCGTCACCTCCCGGATCTCATGGCCATCCACCCGGATTTCACCGGAATTAGGGTCATAAAAACGCATCAGGAGGTTGATCAGCGTCGTTTTCCCCGCGCCCGTAGGGCCCACAATCGCAATAAGCCTGCCCTGATCCGCCTTCAGGGAAAGATCGTGCAAAATAATCCGTTCCTTTTCATATCCGAAATCAACATGGGAAAGCTCGACCTCTCCCCGGACTTCCTCCTCCTCGCTTCCCAGCTCTGCGGCGCCGGGCGCATCTGCCGCCTCCGGGATCTCATCCATCAGCACAAACACCCGCTCCGCCGCGGCCAGCGCAGACTGCAGGTCGCTCATGATGTTGGCAGCCTCATTGATCGGGCCGGAAAACTTTCTTGAATATAGTACGAAAGAAGAAATCTGCCCTACCGTCATGTAGCCGACGAGATAGAGGAGCGCGCCAAATACACTGATTAAGGACAGCGAGAGATTATTGATAAAATTCACCATAGGCCCTACCACACTGCCGTAGTATTCCGCCCTGTAATACGTCTCCACTGCGTCCTTATTCCTCTCCGCAAATTTCCGAATGACATTTTCCTCCTGGCAGTAGGCCTTTAAGGTCTTCTGTCCGGTTACCATCTCTTCCACAAAGCCGTTTAAATTCCCCAGGCTTGCCGATCTTGCACGGAAGAGCGGACGTGTCTTTCCTGTTATGAACTTTGTAATACAGGCAGACAGCGGCACCGTAAATGCAAATACCAGCACCAGTCTCGGCGATATGACCACCATCATGTAAAGGGCGCCGGCCACCGTGATCACCGTAGTTAAAATCTGTATCAGATCGCTGGACAGCGACTCATTGACCGTGTCGATGTCATAGGAAATACGGCTGATGATATCTCCCGTCTGGTGAAGGTCGTAATACCCCGCGGGCAGAGCCAGCATCTTGTCAAATACGTCCTTTCTCATCCGGTATACCACTTTCCGGCTGATGGTAATCATCAGAACCGAAAGCGCATAGGACAATACCGAAGAAATCACGTAAAATGCCGCCATCCATCCGGCATAATGGAAAACTCTCGAAAATTCCACCTTCCCCATGCCCGGTTCGATAGCGTCAATGGCATAGCCCGAAAGCATGGGCCCTACCAAAGCCAGCAAATTACTCCCCACCGTCATGATAAAAGCCAGAAGCAGGAGCCATTTATACTGAATCATATAGCGGCCGAGGCGAAGAATCGTGTGCTTTCTCTGAACCAGAGAGCGCCCCTGCGGCTCATTATATGCGGCCTCCAGCCGTTTTTCACTTCTGCTGCGTGCAGCCATGGTCCCGCCCCCTTATATTCCCATCTGGGATTTTCCAATTTCCCGGTAAATTTCACACGTCTCCATCAGCTCCTGATGCGTCCCGTATCCGATCATCTGTCCATCTTCCAGCACCATGATGTGATCCGAGTTCATGATGGAACTGATTCTCTGGGCGATGATCACGCAGGTCGTCTCCGCAAAATGTTCCCTCAGCTCCTTCCGAAGCGCCGCGTCCGTCTTATAATCCAGCGCGCTGGAGGAATCGTCCAGAATCAGAATATCCGGTTTGGCTGCCAGCGCCCGGGCAATCAGAATTCTCTGCTTCTGCCCGCCGCTTAAATTAGCCCCCTTGATATCCAGCTGCGCTGATATACCGCCTTTTTCCTCCACAAACTCACTGGCCCGGCCGTAAAGAACCGCTTCCATGACCGCTTCCTCACTTAGCTCCCTGCCCATATTGATATTTTCCATAATGGTATCTTCAAATATCGTATCATTCTGAAATACGGTTCCGAAACGCGTTCTCAGCTCATGAAGCCCCATGGTGCGCACATCTCTTCCATCAATGCGGACCGCGCCCTGATCGGCATCGTAAAAACGCATCAGCAGGTTCACGATCGTCGTCTTTCCCGCTCCCGTGGCTCCTATAATCCCCAGCGTCTCGCCCCGCTTCAGCCGGAAACTGATGTCCTCCAGGTTATTTTCAACCTTATTATAGGAAAAGGATACGTGATCAAATTCCACGTGGACTGCACCATTCTCCTCGCCAGTCCCCACCTTTTTCTCCGTTCCTGTCTCGGTCTCCCACGCGGATTCCTCCTCAGCTTCCATCTCCTGGAAAACCAGCTCCTGATCCGCATCCAGCACCTTCACAATACGTGAGGCCGAAGCCGCAGCCTTCGAAATCATGATAAAGAGCCTGGAAATGGACATCAGCGCATTCAGAATAATCGTAAAATACGTCATAAACGCCAGTATTTTTCCGACCTCCGAAGTCCCCTGGTTTACCCGGTAGGCTCCGGCCAGAATAACAGCCACAAGACCCAGATTTAAAAGCACATTCATCACGGGATTGGTGATGCTGGTGGTCACGGTAGCCTTTCGCTCCCAGTCGACCACCTCCCGGTTCGCCCGGTCAAAACGCTCCTGCTCATAAGATTCCTTAGACAGCGCCTTAATCACACGGATGCCCGCAATATCTTCCCGGATCAGCCGTACAAACCGGTCCACCCGATCCTGCAGAACGGAAAACATGGGAATCGTCTTCCTCGAGACCACCACCACAACAATCGTAAGAAGCGGAAGCACCGCCAGCAGGATACACGCCAAAACCGGATCCAGCGCCATAGTCATGGTAATGCCGCCAATTAAGAGGATAGGCGCCCGTACTCCCAGCCGCTGGACTCTTCCGAGCATCTGATGAACGTTATACGTATCGCTGGTCAGCCTGGATATCAGAGACGGCCTGGTAAAGCGGTCGATTTGAGTGTTGGATAAGCGGCTCACCTTCTCGAATAGATCTCCCCGTATCGTCCGGGTGGCGCTGCTGGCCACGCGGGATGCCATCCGGTTCGCCGCGACGCTGAACACCACCGCCAGAATCGAACAGAAAATCATAAAAAATCCCCACAAAAATATTTCCGGCCTCTGGTTTGCCGGAATCACCGTATCGATCATATAAGCCAGTGTCCACGGAAGAAATAAATCCATCAGCGTACCGGTAAACTTAATCAAAAAGCCGATCGCCATACGCAGATAATACGGTTTTAAATAATACGAAAATATCTTCTTCATACTTCTACCTCGTCCAATGCCTCCATTATACAGGATTCAGCTGAAGCGTGCAAGAATCCGATCACTTTCCTATTGCAGAATAAAGAGTCCGGCGAGCCGGACTCTCGCGCCGGAGCGCGGCTGCTTCAGCGGCCATACTTCCTTAGCGCGGAGTGCGCATCCTGCCCGGAGGGCTTTTTGTGTAATAGGAGCACTTTCCTATTACACGAAAAACCGCCGTCCCACGGCCATACCAGCCGCAGGACAACGGTTCTCCTGCACCTCTTCTTACTGTTCGCTTTCCTGCTTCGGCGGGCGGTTCACCGCCAAAGGCAGATTAATTCCCACCGGATTTAAGATAATACCGATGGCATCGCCTGCCAGCACCTGGGAAACCTTCTCCGCCGGTACGATTACCGGCCGCAGCTGCTCTTCCCGGTTAAACTTCTGGAATTCCAGAATGTCTGTAAATGCCGCCTGATAGACATCTCCGTTCTTCATCTTTACCAGCGGGATTCCATTGCCCTCTTTCTGTATGGCAAGAATGAAAGTACCCTTCCGAAAATGCATCTCAATCTCTTCCTGCAGTTCCATGAGCCTGGAATTCATCTCCGGGCCCGGCTGCCTTCTCGCCTCCTGCATATAATAAAGAGCAGTTAAATGCAGCGCCGGATTCTCCACCCAGACCTTGCCCTCCTCGCCGGGCTCGTCTCCTCTCCGTCTGACGAACTCCTCCAGCTGGATGAGCTCCTCTTTCCCGGAATCTGCTACGAAAATAGCGTTCACTCCCATTGTATACAGATTCGTATAGAATAAAAGCAGCTGTTTATTTTCCAGTTTAACGATACTCACCGGGATCTTTTCCCCAGCCAGGCTCTTTGCCTTGGCTTCCGCCTCCTCCGGCTTAAAAAACACCAGAACCTCATCGTCAAATGTCTCCGGATCACACACGACATACGGCAGCTTCGTACATGCAGAAACCACCACATACAGGGCCTTCGTGTCTCTCAAACGCCCCAGCACCGCCTGCTTGTCTGTCTGTGCGCCATTCTTTCCTTCGTTGTCCATGGGTATTTCTCCTTCTCTCTGATTAATCCTATCGTTTCGCTTCGCCTTAATCCGGCTTAAGCCTCATCCTTCTTTGTCATCGCTTCCCGTTCCTTCTTAAGCTCTTCGTACAGAGCGTAAAAAGTCCAGCCGCAGTTCGTCTCCGTGACCACTGCCTTTAACTCAACCTTCGGCACACCAGCCCGGCGCAGTCCCGCAAGCAGCTCGTCGATCCGCCGGTTCGTAAAATTCTTCATTACCAGCATCTCTTCCTCCAGCTCCGGAAGCACAGTCTCCTCTTCCGTCTCCTGCTCGTCAAATCCATCGAAACCAGCCAGATAACCAACCGTCTGCCCGGTCTGTTCCGGTGTAATATTCTTTATCCGGATGCCCATGCGGATCAGAACACCCTTTAATTTTGCCGCTTTCGACGCGTTGCCAGCCTCTTTCTCTCTCTCCGGCTGATAATACAGAACCATCTCTTTCGCCGCCACGCCTCTTCCTCCTGTTCCTAAAGCAGATGTTTTCTTAATTCTTCCCCGCTCAGAGGGCTTAAATACGCAGGCGCTATATCAAATACCGTTTTACAGCCCGCCGCGCCTTCCTTACTCAGACGGTAAGCCGCTCTCGCATACGCCACGATGACGGAGGCCGTGAACTCAGGGTTCGAATCCAGCTTCAGGCTGTACTCGATCACATGGCTGTGCTCATTCTCCCATCCCGTCTTTCCGGTACGTATCACAAAGCCTCCATGAGGAATTCCCTTATGATCTCTCATGAGCTCTTCCTCACTGATAAACCGGACCGTCGTATCGTAATCGGCGAAATAGTTGGGCATCGTCACGATCTCTTCCTCGATCCGCTTTAAATCAGCCCCTTCTTCCGCCACCACAAAGCACTCTCTCGTATGCTTCTGTCTCGTAGTCAGCTCCGGATTCTCTCCATCTCTCACGGCCCTCAGCGCGGCCTCAACCGGCACCGTATACTGTCTGGCGTCCTTCACGCCTTCTATGCGGCGAATCGCATCAGAATGCCCCTGACTGACTCCCCGGCCCCAGAAGGTATAATCATTGCCCTCCGGCAGAACGGCATTGCCATACAGACGATTCAGGGAAAACATTCCCGGGTCCCAGCCCACAGAGATAATTCCCACGTGGCCGCCCTCCTTCGCCGCCGCGTCCACCGCCTCAAAATGCTCCGGTATCCTGGCATGTGTATCAAAACTGTCAACGACATTAAAACACTTTGCAAACTCCGGCGTCTGAACCGGCAGATCTGTAGCACTCCCGCCGCATAAGATCATCACATCGATCTCATCCTTCATGGACTCCGCCTCCTGGACAGAACAAACCTTCACCCCCGGCGTCAGAATGTTCAAAGACTCTTTATCTCTCCTCGTAAAGACTGCCGCCAATTCCATATCCGGGTTATGCTTAACCGCACACTCCACGCCCTTACCGAGATTCCCATATCCTAATATACCAATTTTGATTGTCATATTCGTACTTCCTCTCCTTGTCATGAACTATCTAAAAGCTATCCCCATTATAACCCGCCTGTCCCACATATGTAAATTGCTTTTTTTCGCTCAACTGGCGATCCCCCAGCGTCCGCGGCATAGACTTTCCGAAAACACCACGGGGGACAGGCGGCGTTTTGGCGATTTTTACCGAGGGACGCAGACTCTTGGTTCGGAAAGGGCTTGGAATTGGGGGTGAGAGAGGGCTTACAAGGCCCGAACGAAAGGGCACATGGAGGTGAACTCATCAAGAGTTCGCCGTAATTTGCCCGATCCCCCAATTCCAAGCCCTTTCCGGGCCTAGAGACTGCCCCCGAGGTAACATGAGCCCAAGCGCCGCCTGTCCCCCGCGGTGTTTCCGGGAAGTCTATGCCGCGGACGCGGTCCCTCACAAAAAATAAAGCCGCATGGTGTCCAACCGGCACCCCATGCGGCTCCTATCATTCAAATTTCACTTTTCTGCTGCCAATCCCAACTTTAACATCAGGCCAGTGCGGCCTCTTCTTCCGGCATCTCTAATGCGGTCGTCTCATACTTGTCCAGGATTACTCTCTGAATCATGTCACGGGTATTCGAATTAATCGGGTGTGCGATGTCGCGGTATTCTCCGTCTGCCGCCTTGCGGCTCGGCATGGCGATAAACAATCCCTTTTCTCCCTCAATTACTTTGATATCATGGATTACAAATTCATTATCCAGTGTAATTGATACGATGGCCTTCATCTTTCCTTCTTTTTCGATACGTCTTACCCTAACATCTGTAATCTGCATGTCAAAACCCCTTCCCGTCACATTACCTATAATGTGTATCTTTCGTTTTTCTCTACGACAATTTTAATATTGTCCGGTGTACCTATGTAAGTCGTATTGGCGCGGATTGTATCCCGGCTTTCTACTATGCAGTTCTCAATAACCGTGTTGTCCCCAATATACACATCATTTAAAATGATGGAATTCTTAATCACACAGTTATTGCCGATATAGGCTTTTTTAAACAGAACGGAATTCTCAACTACCCCATTGATGATGCTTCCGCTGGATACCAGGCTGTTCTTCACTACTGCGCCAGGATTATACTTTGCCGGCGGCAGATCGTCAATCTTGGAGTATACATCCGGATACTGACGGAAGAAGTAATCTCTGACTTCCGGTTTTAAGAAATCCATGTTTGTTCTGTAGTAGGATTCTACGGAAGCGATATTTCTCCAATAGGAATCCATCTTATACGCATAGATTCTCTTTAAATTCTTATATCTCACCAGAATATCATTGACAAAGTCGTAGCGGTCTTCCATAGCGCAGCGCTCGATCAGCTCAATCAGCTGACGTCTTCTGATCACATAGATGCCGCACGATACGGTATTGGAGGAAGCCACCATAGGTTTCTCCTCAAAATCGGTAATTCTGCCGTCCTCATTGGTTCCCACCAGGCCGAAACGGGTTACGTCCTCTCCCTCAGGAAGGTCCGTGCAGACTACGGTGATATCGGCCTTTTTCTCAATATGATACTCGAGCACCTTGCCGTAATCCAGTTTATAGATACCATCACCGGCCGAGATGACCACGTACGGTTCATGGCTGTTCTTTAAGAAGGTAAGATTCTGATATAACGCGTCAGCAGTTCCACGGTACCAGTCGCTGCTTTCCGCTGTAATGGTTGGCGTGAATACGAATAAACCGCCCTGTTTTCTTCCGAAATCCCACCATTTGGAAGAACTTAAGTGCAGATGAAGAGACCTGGAATTATACTGGGTCAACACTGCCACGTTCTGAATATGGGAATTCGTCATATTGCTCAGTGCAAAATCTATGCTGCGGTAGCTGCCTGCGATCGGCATGGCTGCAATCGCCCTCTTGTTGGACAATTCCCGCATTCTCTTACTGTTACCGCCTGCTAATACAATTCCTATTGCTCTCATCGCATACCACCTGCCTTTATGATGTAATCTCCGCTTGCCAGTAATCCGTCGGGATAGTCCTCTACGATCGTCTCCCCTACAACGGCGGTGTTCTTTCCAACCTTCACATTATCCGGGATAATAGAGTTCTCACCCACGGTAACCAGGTCAAACTGATATACCTTCGGGTCATACTTGCTCGGTGCGTATTCACCCACGCCGAGTGCGACGTTTGATCCAATCTTGACATTCTCAGCGATGACAGCCTTATCGACTATGGAACCGGCGCCAATCACGCTCTCACGCATGATGATGGAATCCCGGATCACGGCGCCCTTCGCCACGGTAACACCTGCACCGATTACGGAATTATGGACTTCTCCGAATATCTCGGAGCCCTCTCCGATGATGCTTCTCTCAATCACTGCATCCTCCGATACATACTGAGGCGGAATGATATCACTCTTGGTATAAATCTTCCAGTATTCCTCATATAAATTGAACTCAGGAATAATGTCGATTAACTCCATGTTGGCTTCCCAGTAAGAACCTAAAGTACCTACGTCCTTCCAGTATCCATTGTACTCATAAGCAAATATCCTCTGTCCGGCTGCATGACAGAACGGAATGATATGCTTGCCAAAGTCACAGCCCGGTTCCTCTGACATCTTAATCAAGGCTTCTTTCAGTACTTTCCAGCTGAATATGTAAATACCCATGGAGGCCAGGTTACTTCTCGGGTTCGCCGGCTTCTCCTCAAACTCCGTGATACGGTTGTTCTCATCAGTAATTACAATTCCGAAACGGCTGGCTTCCTCAATCGGTACCGGCATGGCAGCAATGGTGATATCTGCATTATTCGCTTTGTGATACTCAAGCATAACCTCATAATCCATCTTATAGATGTGGTCTCCTGAAAGGATTAACACATAGTCCGGGTTATACGTCTCCATAAACTCCAGATTCTGATAGATCGCATTGGCTGTACCGGTATACCAGTCGCTGCCTTTGCTCTTCTCATAAGGCGGGAGAACGGTTACTCCACCCACATTACGGTCCAAATCCCACGGAATACCAATCCCGATATGGGTGTTCAAACGTAACGGCTGATACTGTGTCAAAACTCCGACTGTATCAACTCCTGAATTGATGCAGTTGCTGAGCGGGAAATCGATAATACGGTATTTCCCGCCAAACGATACTGCTGGTTTGGCTACCTTCTGTGTCAGCACACCTAATCGGCTACCCTGTCCGCCTGCCAAAAGCATGGCAATCATTTCTTTTTTAATCACGTTATCACCTCTTGCTGTTAGAATTTTATTGTACTAGCATTATACCACACATTTTGAAAATAGTGAACAAATATTTGAAATATTATTATACTTTTTTGTGCATTTTCCGACATTTTTCTATTATTATGGTTTTCTTTTACATTTCATGGCAGATATAGCGTTTTTACACAGTCTCCCCCTTGAATCGCAGACCAAAATACAGTATAATCTTAATAAGTATGCGATCATATCAAAAGGAGAAATTATTATGGATTTAGTGACAGTAAGGCAAATATATAAGGACAGGGAGCAGTATTTAAACAAAGAGATTTCCATCGGCGGCTGGGTCAGAAGCCTTAGAGATTCCAAGGCTTTCGGCTTTATCGTCTTAAGCGACGGTACCTATTTCGAAACACTTCAGGTGGTCTACCACGACACCATGGAAAACTTTTCAGAAATATCCAAACTGAGCGTTGGAACCGCTCTGATTATAAAAGGTACCCTGGTTGCTACACCGGAAGCCAAGCAGCCATTCGAGATTCAGGCGACAGAAATCGTCGTCGAAGGCGCTTCTTCGCCAGATTACCCTTTACAGAAAAAACGACACAGTTTTGAGTATTTGAGGACCATCTCTCATTTACGTCCCCGCACCAATACCTTCCAGGCGGTATTTCGTGTCCGCTCCTTAATCGCCTATGCGATCCACCAGTTCTTCCAGGAGCGTGATTTTGTGTATGTACACACCCCGCTCATCACGGGAAGCGACTGTGAAGGCGCCGGCGAGATGTTCCAGGTGACGACGCTTGACTTAAACGACATTCCGAAGACCGACGAAGGAAAAGTGGATTTCAGCCAGGACTTCTTCTGCAAACCGACCAACTTAACCGTAAGCGGCCAGTTAAACGCAGAGACGTATGCCATGGCCTTCCGCAATGTCTATACCTTCGGACCTACCTTCCGTGCGGAGAATTCCAACACGACCCGCCACGCTGCCGAGTTCTGGATGATCGAACCGGAGATGGCATTCGCCGATTTAAATGACGATATGGAGCTGGCAGAGTCCATGTTAAAATACGTGATCCGCTACGTACTGGAGCATGCTCCGGAAGAGATGAGCTTCTTCAGCCAGTTCGTGGATAAGGGCCTTTTAGACCGTCTTCACAACGTATTAAATTCCGAATTCGCCCACGTTACTTACACCGAGGCCGTAGAGCTTCTGGAGAAGCACAACGACGAGTTCGACTACAAGGTATTCTGGGGCTGCGATCTGCAGACCGAGCACGAGCGCTATTTAACAGAGCAGCTCTTCAAAAAACCTGTCTTCGTAACCGACTATCCGAAGGAAATCAAGGCCTTCTACATGAAGATGAATCCGGATAACAAGACCGTGGCCGCAGTTGACTGCCTCGTTCCGGGGATCGGCGAGATCATCGGCGGAAGCCAGAGAGAGGACGATTACGACAAACTCACGGCCCGCATGGACGAGTTGGGGTTAAAGAAAGAAGATTACCAGTTCTATCTCGATTTAAGAAAATACGGTTCCACCCGCCATGCAGGCTTCGGTCTGGGATTCGAACGCTGTGTTATGTATTTAACCGGCATGTCCAATATCCGCGACGTCGTTCCGTTCCCAAGAACCGTAAACAACTGTGAACTCTAGAATTCTACCACAAATTCCCTACCATCCCGGTAGGGAATTTATGGTATCTTTAATGGTAAAGCCGTGTGAGAAAAACGGCACCGGACACAACTGAGGAACTATGAGGTGATGACTATGAAATTCGTACATATAGCAGACGTTCACTGGGGCATGAGCCCGGACAGCGATAAGCCCTGGAGTAAGGAACGCTCCCAGGATATCAAAGATACCTTCGCGAAAGCCGTCGCACAGGCGGGACAGCTGGAAGCCGACTGCCTGTTTATTTCCGGCGATTTATTCCACCGCCAGCCGCTGGCAAGGGATTTGAAAGAAGTTAATTATCTGTTTTCTACGATACCCGGTGTTCACGTCGTCATCATCGCAGGCAATCACGACCGCATCCGGACTAATTCCGCACTCTTAAGCTTTACCTGGGCGCCCAACGTGACTTACTTAATGGATGAGGAACTCCAATGCGTCTATTTTGAGGAGATCAACACGGAGGTCTATGGCTTCTCCTATCATACCACGGATATTCCGGAGAACCGCCTGGATCATCTGAAGGTTCCTAACAACGGCAGAATCCACGTTCTACTGGGTCACGGCGGCGATGCCAATCATATCCCCTTCGACAAGGGCGCCATGGGCGCGCTGGATTTCTCCTATATTGCCATGGGACATATCCACAAACCGGAGGTATTGATCGAGAACCGCATGGCATTTTCCGGATCGCCGGAGCCTCTCGATAAGACGGAAGCCGGCCAGCACGGCATGTTTATGGGCGAAATCAACGAGGTAACCCGCATGGTGACCTCCTTAAAATTTGTTCCCCTGGCAAGGATTCAGTACATCTCCCTTGCGGTCAATGTGACGACGGCCACCACCAATACGGAGCTGGCCATGAAGATTACCCAGGAGATTCAGAACCGGGGGCCGGAAAATATATTCCGGTTCCGCATCCGGGGCATGCGTGATCCCGACATTTCCTTCGATTTGGACATGCTGTCCACACGGTTTAAGATCATGGAAATCATTGATGAGTCCGAGCCGCAGTACGATTTCTCGGCGCTGTTCGCGGAGCATCCCAGCGATATGATCGGCTTCTATATACAGGCCCTTCAGAAACCGGAGATGAGCCAGGTGGAAAAGAAGGCGCTGTATTACGGAATCAACGCGCTGCTGCGTACCACGGATGAAAGGAGCTGACCGAATGAAAATTCTGGATATCTATATTAACGGTTTTGGAAAATTTCACGGGCGGAACCTTTCCTTCGAGGACGGCTTAAACATCGTCTACGGCAAGAATGAAGCCGGTAAATCCACCATTCACACCTTTATCAGGGGCATGCTGTTCGGCATCGAGAAACAGCGCGGACGGGCCTCCAGAAACGATCTCTACTCCAAATTCGAGCCATGGGAAAACAGCGGCACCTACGAGGGGCAGCTGAGGCTGGAACACAAGGACCACATTTACCGCATCGAACGGACATTTCAGAAGAATAAGAAGGAATTTAAGGTAGTAGACGAGACGGCGGGACGGGAGATCGAACCGACGAAGGCATTTCTCGACGACCTCTTAAGCGGTTTAAGTGAGACCGCATATAACAACACAGTCAGCATCGGCCAGCTAAAAAGCGCAACCGATGAGGGCATGGTGTCTGAACTTAAGAATTACATTGCCAATCTTAACACCACCGGCAATATTGCGCTCAATATCACAAAGGCGACCTCATTTTTGAAGAGCCAGCACAAGGAACTGGAATCTCAGATGGTTCCAGAGGCAGCCCGCACCTACACCTCTCTGCTCAGCGAGATCCGCAACACCGAGAAGGAGATCGCATCTCCCGAATATGAGAATCAGATTCAGGCCTACCAGCGCATGCGCGTGGAGGTAAAGGATACGCTGGAAGTGAAGCAGAAGGAAAAGGAAGAGCTGATCCAGAAGGTGGCCAGAGGCAAGCAGGTTCTGGCCAACAACCAGTTCACCGATCAGGATTCCATCACGGCCTACTCCATCAAGACACAGGGCACCTTTGACGAGTACACGGAGGCGAAGGAGGTCTGCGGCAAAAAGTCGAAGAAGATCCTTTCGGTGCTCTCTCTCGTCATCGCCACCCTGCTGCTGTGCGGCGCCGGCGCCGTCTATTACCTGGGCGGTGACAACTATGTGACTGCCGTTTACGGGATCGACTCCCTGGTCTGCATCGCCGCGGCGGTGGGCGCGGCCATTATCTTCTATCTGATTGGCCTCATCCTGTATCTGCGGCTGCGGCACAGGCAGAAGGACATGGAGTTAAGCGCCAAGGTCCTGCAGGAGATCTTCTCCAGGCATTTAGGCGACACTGCCATCTCCATGGACGCCATGCGGGCATTTCAGGCGAGAATGGCTGAATTTACAAGGCTGAGTTCTGCCATTGCCAAGTCGGAAACCGCCATTGAACAGAAGGCCGCCGAGATCACGGAGCTGCAGGGCCGGCAGGAGAACTGCGGGGAAGTCATTGAGAAACAGCAGAAGACCCAGTGGGAGTTAGAGAAGAAGCTGGAACATCTGTCCGCCTGCAAGACTCAGGCCGAAGGCCTGAAGCACATTCTGGCTGAAAATGACAGAATCCGCGAGGAACTGTCCGCCATCGACCTGGCTCTGGAGACCATGACGACGCTTTCCTCCTCGATCCGCGATTCCTTTGGCCTCTATTTAAATAAGACCGCCTCAGATCTGATCGCAGGAATCACGGGAGGCATCTATACCAGCTTAAGCGTGGATGAGAACCTGAATGTTTTCTTAAACACAAAAACCAAACTGGTTCCATTAGAACAGGTCAGCAGCGGAACGATGGACCAGGTATATCTGGCCCTGAGACTCGCAGCCGCCAAGCTGATTATCGGGGACCACGGAGAGATGCCGCTGATCTTCGACGACAGCTTTGTTCTCTATGATGACGACAGGTTAAAGACCGCGCTGAAATGGCTTGTGAAGGCCTGTGAAGGACAGATTATTATCTTTACGTGCCATCAGAGAGAGGCGCAGATGCTGACGGCGAATTTGATTCCTTATCATTTGGTGGAGATTTGATTTTAAGATATGATTACGCCGCGGGGCAGCCGGTAATCCGGCTGCCCCGCGGCTTTTCTTTATGACTTTGCAATGTCCAGAGCGGTATCCAGCGCCGTCTTCTCCGGAATTCTTATTTGAATAGAAGGAAATTCTTTCTTAAGGAGATCCGTCAGTTCAGGAGCTATAATTTTGTTCTTTAACAGAACACTGCCCCAGAGCCAGAGTTCTACCGGCGCCTCTTTGCGGTATCTGTTTAAATCTGCTTTATAATAGACATCCTTTACCAGGGCAAACAGTTCATCCCGGCATTCCCGCAGTATTTTCAGGCCTGTCTCATCTCCCAGCTCATAAGCCTTTTCTGCCAGCGGGGCGTAGGAGGCGATTTGCGTCTTTTCCATTAACATGTCGTTGACAAAGGCATTGATCTCATCCAGCGTTTTCAGGCCGCTCTGGGCTTCGAAAAGTTCGTACAGAATGGGGCAGCTGGTTCTGCCGTCGATGTGGTTGGCCGCCTCTCTTATGACCTTCATTCCCATATTATGGCCGCTCCCCTCATCGCTCAGCACGTGGCCCCAGCCGCCGCAGCGGGTGATCGCTCCGGACTCTCCCCTGGCATATGCGATTGAACCGGTGCCGCAGACCAGCACGATTGCCGGCCCGGTCGACACATGCAAAAATACCTCACAGTCGTTATATACCAGAATACTTTCCGGCCGAAACCCCATTTCCAGGAAGGACCTGCGGCACTCTTCTTCCTGTCTTGGAGAATCGATTCCACTGGCCGCCACGCAGATTTTTATGCAGTCCTCCGCTTTGATCTGTGCCTCCTCCAGAATCGGCAGAATAAAGCTTCGATACTTTTCATTGCACCGCTCATATCCATCTGTATTCATGGTACCTCCGGCTCCGTAGAATTCCCCCGCCCGGCCATCCTCATACTCTATTTTCATGCGGGCAACGGTTCCGCCTATATCTAATCCGGCATAATATCTCATAACTTCCTCCTAGATTACGCTTTTGTGTTTAATACCCCGTAGAAATCAGGAAATTTAGGCTTATCACAGTCTATATTTCTGCGTTCTGACCCGAATACGCTCATTACCTGAAAAGCCGGGAGTGTCTCAAATATGCTGAGATATGGATTCTGATTTCCTGACAGCTTAAGTACATGGCTTCCTTCTTCCCAGTCTAATACCGTAATAATCAAGTTTATACAGCCTTTTTCTCTGGTGTAGTGATCCAGGGCAGCCATCCGTTCCACATTCTTTTCGCTGGCAGGAAGGTAGAGATGACACATTCCCGGAGCAATCGTGTTATTGACGCCATGCAGGTATTCCTCAAATTCATAGGCCACCGCCGGTATGTAAAGAGTCTCCAGAAGCTTAAGCGCTCCTTCCTGCGCCGCATAATAGCCGGCGTCCTCCGACAGAATGGTAACGTGTGGGATAACAGCAAGTAAGTCAGCCTGATTCCGGCAGAATTCTATACTCTTTTCTATATTTGAGGGCGCTGCATCTATGGCCTGGTTCAGTTCCTCCAGAAAACGGTCAGAATCCCCATGGTCTCCCAGGTTCCAGGCTCTGCCCAGAGCCAGGCCCAGAAAATAGAGGGTTAAAACCGTGGCTGTCATTCCTTTCGTCTTCGGGCCCACCGTCTCCTCCCCGCAGGCGATAAACTGGTGAATGTCACCTTCCTTTGCCACCGGAGACTGTTCATCGGCAGTTACCGCCAGAATGCGAAAGCCGCGTGCCTTCCATTTCCTTACTGCATCTATGGTGGATGTACTCTTCCCGGACTGAGAGACAGCGATCAGCAGCGTCTCTTCCGGATTTAAAAGCCTTAAAAGGCCGTCCAGACGGGTCGGCACCACCGCTACCGCCTCCAGCCCCAGCATCTTCCCATAGAAATCTGCCGCAGCCATAGATGCGATATAGGAACTTCCGGAGCCGAGAATTACGATCCGTTTTACCGGCTGCTGTAGTTTTTCAACTGCTCCGTGAAAAAGTGACTCTCTGCCATCCGTTATTTTTCGCCATACTTCAGGCTGTTCTTTTATATATTCCAACATTCTTCTTGCCATATTGACTCTCCTTTTTTTATTTCCACTCCTCTTTAAAACGCCGAAAAGCGTTTGACTGTCTGGTGTTCTAATGCTATGATTCTAGTATCATGATCCTGCAGAAGGGAGCTTTACCGTGAACCAGTACATGCCGAAATATCTAAAAACCAAAAACCGTATGATGATTTTTGATTTGTTCCGCAATCAGAACATTATGAGCCGCGCGGAACTGGTTCGCATCACTGGAATCAGCTTTCCCACTGTCTTAAAGATAGTCGACAAGCTTCTGGAGCTGGGAATTCTCATCGAGCTGGAAGAGACGACTCAGAGTCCCGGCGCCGGGCGGCGCGGCCATCTTCTTCGTTTTAATCCGCGGGCATACTACGCCATCGGACTCGAATTTGAAGGGCAGATCGTACATATGGGTCTGGTCGATATGCTGGGAACCTGCCAGTACTGCCGGTCAATCCATCTTCCGGTCCAGAACCACACGCTGGAGCTCTCAAAGCTGACGAGAGAGATCAGCAAGCTGATGGCACTGGCCGCGGGCGAGCAGATTCCCGTGCTGGGTATCGGAATCGGTTTTCCTGCTATGGTGAATCCACAGACAAACAGCATTATTCATATGTCCTATATGAACATCGACCACGAAGTAACGTTTGCAGAAGCATTTCCGGAGTTTACGGATGCTCTCCCTGTTCCGTTTTTCCTGGACAACGACGTGAACTTCGCCTGTCTCGGCGAGGCATTTTTACGCCGCAGATGTCCGGAATATCAGAACCTTGTTTATTTTACTCTGGGTACCGGATGTGGTGTCAGCTATATGATGAATGGGGAACTGTGGTACGGCGCCACCCATAAGTCAGGAGAGATCGGCAACATGCCTGTCACCTCCTTCCAGATACCGGGGGCGGATGTCCCGGAACCCAAGCCATTTGAACAGCTGATCAACCTGGAGGCCATCTACCAGCGTTTTCAGATTAATTTACAGCAGAATCCCGGTTTTCCGGAAACTATGAGGGATGAAATTATCAATTATCTCTGCCCTTACCTGAGCTATACACTGACCAACCTGACGTATTTGCTCGATATCCAGCACTGTGTCCTGACAGGGATCATTCCACTGGCGCTGGGAGACCCCCTGCTGCAGAGAATACAGGAGGCCATCCGCACCACCCTGGTGCACAATACCCTTCAGATCGAACCGTCGATCAGCCGCGACACCGGCATTATCGGCGCCGCAGTCACTGTCTTTAATAAACGCCTGGAGGTTCTTTTCGAGGAATAGAGCGGAATCCTTCTATATCCGCTTATAGGCCTCGGCCAGAATAAACCATGTCACATGAGGAATCCATTGTTCCGCCCAACGCCAGTTGTCCTTTACACTGCCGCCTGGTTCCCGGATAAATGCGATTCCTTCTTCATTGTCCTCCGCACTCGTAATACCATTGCAGATGCCGCCAGGACAGTTCATGAAATCATACCTGTCGTTAAAGAAGTACTGGATGTTATTTCGTCCATACCCCTCCATCATACAGGAGTCAAACGGGTTTAATCCCATAATCCAGTTGATCTGCTGATCGGCAAAGAGCTCCAGCGCACCTTTTAATTCCGTATCCCGGGTTACCGCAAGAATCGCTCTGGCCGCTGCCGAAAGTGAGGCAATTCTCGCATTTTCTCCCTGCCACCACGGCTCCACCGCAGTATGATGAGGAAAGAAAAACTGTATCCTTTCTATTCCCTTCTCGTCTTTATACAGAAATCTCGGATAACCGAACGGGTTGTTCGCTGATGCAGATACAAAAAGCATGTGGCGCATAAGCATCTCTGCCATCTTTATCGCATTATTCGACTTTTCCTCATCCATTTCGACGGCTGCATACTCGATCAGCGCCATAACGGGCAGTCCCTCATCGGCCGCATGGTAATACGGTTCGCCATCCCTCACAGTTAAATAAGCCTTCTGATCCTCTTCCATCACCATCCGTTTATAGATTCGTTCCGCCATGGCTCCGGCTTCCATCAGATATTCGTACTCTTCACTCGCCCGAAACAGCTCCGTCAAAGCCAAAAGAGAACAGTATTCATCAATCAGATTCCAGGCTCCGTCATTGGTATATTGCTCATTGTTCTCATATAAGTAGTGCCATGCGTCCTTGGCCGCCAGCAGATACTCATCTCTTGTATAATCGGTGCCCGGATAGTAATGCCTTGAGGCCGCTGCCAGAGCGGCTATAGCCGTTCCGCCGCCGGAACGCAGACTGACCTCATAATTGGTGTCATTCACCACCTCTTCATCCGCTGTCGCCGCCTTTTCACTGAACTGGGAACTGGAGGCGTGATACTCAAAACCGATCTTACGGTTTCCCCGAACATGGGCCAGGGCATTGGCGCGGCTGATGGAACGGAAGAATCCGCCGGAAGGCGCACGCAGACGCATCAGAAAATCGGCGCCAAAGCTCCCTTCGTCCAGCATTCTGCGCTTCAGCATGGTATACTGCTCATTTCCGGACGCTGTCAGTTCCTCGGCCGCCTTAAAAAAGGTATATGCACTGAATGACGCCTGCTGCGGATTATGTACGGTTCCATGGGATAAATGGGACAGATGGATGCCGTAATCCCCCGTAGCATCATACCAGCCGCCGTGGGCGTCCACCCGCCCCGCCCTCTCTCCGTCGAAACTGAGACTGCGGTCTTCATGGAGCCACTCCCCGCTGGAACGCTGTGCCTTAAAGTAATAGCAGGCTGCATTAATCAGCCTCATCGTGACGAGCGACTGCCTTATTTCAAAACTCTCGCTTACCACCGTGCCGGATGACGTCTCCAGACAGATGCAAAAGACGCCCTCGCCCTTCCAATCCGAAAAATCCAGAGTCCAATAGTAGCCGGTATTCCACTGCGCGACTTCCCCGCACTCCGCCGGAACGCCCTCGAACACGGTTTCCCCGCCTTCCCGGCGCACGCAGAAATGAACCGGCTGATCCTCTCTCTTTCCCTGATATACCGCGGTCTTTCTGCCGCCGGCATCATACCCCAAATGATTAACAAGCACTTCCATAAAATCGATCCTCCAAATTTACTTCCGCCTGCGGCGGGATGTTTTACTGATACGCCGGCAGGTCAGCCTTTCACCGCCCCCGCCGTAAGACCTTTGATAACCTGCTCCTGGGATATTACATAAAGAATGAGCAGCGGCACGATTGTCACGATGATCGCTGCCATCATACTTCCGTAATCGGTTCCGAACATATTGCTGACCATGGATAGAATCACGCAGACCGGCTGCTTGGAACGCTGTGACAAATAGACCATGGATGTCAGCAAGTCGTTATAAGACCAGATGAATACCATGATTCCGACTGTCGAGAACATCGGTTTGGACAGCGGCATGGTAATACGGGAAAAGACATAGATGGGTGTAGCGCCGTCCATAATGGCGGCCTCATCCAGTTCATCAGGCAGCGAACGCATAAATCCGGTCAGCAATGTGATGGAAAAGCAGAGATTTCCCGCAATCTGAGGGATAATGGCCGCCGCATGAGTTCCTCTGATCGGAAGCTTGCTGATCGTTACAAAGTTGGGAATCATGGTTGCAAAGGAGGGAACCAGGAGGCAGGCAATAAGTACTGCATCCGCGTATCTCGTCCATTGAAAACGGAATCTTCCCAGCGCAAACGCCGCTAATCCGGCCACAAGCACCACTCCGACTACCACGGAACCGGAAATAATAAAGCTGTTCAGAAACGCTCTGGACATGCTTAAATCCGGATAACTCATGATTGTCTTGTAATTGTTGAACTGAATGGCGGAAGGCAGTGCCACGCCATTTTTTACGATCTCTTCTGACGTCTTAAAGGAGTTGACGAATACCCACAGCAGAGGGATGATTGTCGTCAGCGCCCAGGAAAGCAAAATCACGTATTTTAAAACAGCTGCTGCCAGCTCTTTTCCGCGCCCTTTTCTGTCGTCATTCATTTTCCTCACCTCCCGAAAGCAGCTTTCTGAGTACGCTGGTCACCGCCACGCCAAGCACGATCATAACAATCGCAATGGAGCTGGCATAGCCTCCGTTCCCGCGCGCAAACGCCTTCTGATACATATAGGTGCTGAGCAGCTGGCTGGAATCCAGTGGTCCTCCATTGGTGACCATGAAAATGATATCGAACACTTTAAAGCAGCCGGAAATTACCAGAACAATCGATGAGGTGAGCACGCTTTTCAGCATGGGAATGGTTATGTAGGCGGCCTTCTGCAAGGGCCTTATTCCATCGAGCATAGCCGATTCATATATATCAGCGGGAATGTTGGCAATTCCCGTTAAGAATATGACGAAATAGAAGCCCACATACTGCCACACAACCGGAATCAGGGCTAAGTATATCGATGACTTCTCATTGATCCATACCTGTTTCTCTCCGCCAAACAAAACAACGAAATAGTTGAGCAGACCGTATTCATATTTATAAATCAGGGTAAACATAAGGCCGATCGCCGTAGCTGAAATAACGATAGGGAAAAAATAAATCGTGCGGAAGAACTTAAAACAGTGCCTGATTCCATCGACCATGATCGCCAGGATAAGGGCAAATCCGATCTGGAAAATAAGTACTCCTGCCATCAGAATCACAGTGTTGCGAAGAGCCACCCGAATCACGGGATCAGCAATTAATTCCTTATAATTATCGAGGCCAATAAAGGTCTGTTCCGTGGAAAAATTATACCATGCAGTGAAGCTGTAAAAGATGGTTTTTCCCAGCGGATATATCATGAAACACAGCAGCAGCACCACGGCAGGAATCAAGAATATGATCGCTGTCCTTTGTCTTTTCGCCTTCATGAAGCATTTCCCCTCTCTTTTCTGTCAGGGCGGCAAAAGCTCTCACTTCTGCCGCCGCAATCCCTCTTTCCTGTTATCTGTTTACTGCTTCCTGAATTTTTCTTGCTTCTGCCAGGAGATCCAGGCTGCTCTTCTTGCCTTCTACCAGATACGGGGTGCCGTCGTCTGCGATTGCCATCCAGGCCTCGCGGCTCACCTGGGAATCGATTGCCGTATCGGTATAGGTTGCTTTGTTTAACATAAGAACCGCGCTCTTCATCAGTTCAGAGGCGCCCTCCGGTGCCGGGCACTCTACCGCTGAGCTTCCGCCTACTGCGATAAAACGCTGCATGATCTCCGGTGAAGTCAGGTATTTTAAGAGCTTTAAGGACTCTTCACTGCGTTCTGACGCTTCCTTGCTTAAAAACCATCCGGAGCCAAAACCAGCAAGCGCACAGCTTTCTCCGCCCTTTCCTCCAGGAAGAGCCGGCATGGAAATCAGCCGCATATCCGGATTGTCCTCCAGGGCGCTGACACACCAGGAGCCGTTAAACATCATGGCTGCCTTGCCTTCCTTAAACATCAGACGGATGTCGTCTTCTGAAATAGTCATGGTATCCTTCGGAAATGCTTCCTTCTGATACAGGTCAGCGATACAGTCGAGCGCCGGGGCCCAGCTGTCATCAAAGTAATTCTTATGGCCTTCCGCTCCCGCCTGGGCTAAAATAGCCAGCTCCAGAACGTAGGAAGGTTTCGCCATGGAGGCTGCAAACGCCGGAATTCCATTCTGGGCAAACACCTCGACCGCTTTCATAATATTATCGTACGATGTCGGCTCTTCGAGGCTGTACTGGTCAAACAGTTTTTTATTATAGAAGAGTCCTTCATAATAGCCAAGATAAGGAAGACTGTACTGCCTGCCATCGTACTTCTGACCGTCCAGTGCGGACTGCTTGAAATTCTTAGACCAGTCCTGGTCTGCTTCCATAGATGGTCCAAGATCCACAAAAAGTCCGGAGTCCACCAGAGGCTTTCCATCCGCCCCCGTATAGAACAGACATAGATCCGCAGGAGTGCGGGCAGCGATATCCGCCTGCATCTTTGTACGGAACACATCGTTCGCTCCCGCGGTAGGCGCAGACTCATCTACAATCTCAATGCCCGGGTTGGCCTGCATATATTCGTCGACCACTTCCGACCACACCGGAGCCCACTGATCGGATCCGGTAAAGAACGTGAATACACGGATCTTCTCTTTTGCGCCGGATTCTGCCTTCTTTCCGGAGTCCTGGCCTGCATCGGCCTGTTTCGTGCTCTCATTTCCCCCCTGGGTTGCTGTTGGTGACTGGCCACAGCCTGCAAGGGATGAGATAATCATCGCTGAACCTGCGAGTAAAGCTAACATCTTTTTTGTTTTTTTCATGATTCCTCTCCTTCTGATTCATATCATTTTATTTTTTAAGCAGTTTAACTGCTAAAAAGACAGACTCTCCTGTTTCCCTCTGCTCCAGACTGCAAAGAACAGAGTTGCCGCTCCTATGGTAATTGCTGAGCAGGCCATCATGGAACCAGCCCCCCACAGCTCGAAGGCCGCGCCTCCGATATATCCAAAAATCAGTTTGCTGAATACGGTACTCATGGTGGCGTTCAGCACCTGGCCGCTGGCCCGTAAATCCGGCGGAACTCTTCTGTTAATGTAATTCAGCAGGCAGTATGTAATTCCGGTATAGCTGAAGCCGTGGAGCAGATTCGTAACGATAATTAACACCGGATCCGTCAGATAATAGAGAAGCGTCCACCGGACGCAGGTCAGGATGCCTGCCAGAATCAAGACCTTTGCGACTCCCATCTTTTTGACCAGACGGTGCATAAACATGAGGCACGGCGCCTCGGCTGCCGAACAGGCAAACATCATCCAGCCAACCAGCCTGCTGTTACCCCCAATCTGAACAAAATGGAGTGAGTAAAAGCTGTAAAAAAAACTGTTGCCGAGTCCATAAATCAAGTTGAAAGCGATCAAAACCACGAGGGTGCGGTTGGATAATATCTCCCGGACCGAGGATTTCTTTTTTTCGTTTCTAAACCCTTTCACCGGCGGTATCGTCAGAGAAAAGAGCAGGCACAGCCCCATGGCCGCCGCCACGATCCAGAATATGGCTGAATACTCATCCCTTAAGAAGTAACCAATCAAGACCACAGTCACCGCGTATCCAATGGTTCCTCCCATACGGATCCAGCCATAATCCCATTTGCTGTTCACCAAGGATTCCAGTGTGATATTATCGTTAAGCGGTACAATCGGCACGAAGCACGCTCCAAAGACTGCTACAAGCAGTACCACCGGCCAGTAGCTTCTCGTGAGATAAAAGCCCAGGGCCGAAAGGATTGAGGCCAGATAGAGAACACAGACCACCCGGTTCTTTACCCTTGCACGGTCACTTAAGATTCCCCACAGAGTCTGTGCCGCCAGAAGTGCAACCGTAGAGATCGAGATGATACTCCCAATCTGCGTCGCAGTAAATCCGATCTGTGCCAGATACAGGTTTAGATACGTATTGTAGATGGCCTGCCCTGAAAAATACACCAGATATACGCAAAACAGCCCTGTCGGAAAACTTCCATCCTTACTTTCTCGTCCCATTGTGCAACCCCGATTTAATTTCTTAACTTTGTTTAGTTATTTTTGATGAACTCAGTATATCATAGCCTTTATCCAAAATCAAGTTGGTTATTATAGTTATTTTATATAATATTTCACTTGTTATTTTGTGCATTTTGTGCATAAATCCAGATCATTTCCGATTATAATACGATTTTTGCAGATAGGAGGTCTGAAGCCATTTTATTCGCTGGGAAGTTCTCAATTACTAAATATAATTAAATATTTATCTGTAATATTGTAATTACATATTGACAATATAATCATTTATCCATACAATGGTGATAAACCATTGAGAAAAGGAGATTTGCTATGATTAACTTTGACGAGGCGGTAATCCGGGAAAATTATCAATTTATTTATGCTCAGAGAGACCGGATTGAAGCCATTGCAGACCAGATCTGCGCAGATGAATTCGATCTGCTGTTCTTTACCTCTTCCGGAGGCTCCATGGCTATGATGCAGCCATTCCAGCACTATATTAACCATTACTCGCCGATTCCGACTGACGCCATGCTTTCCGCTGACCTGGTTCTCACCGGCTGCAACCGTATTACCAGCCGCTCGGTAGCATTTCTCACCTCCAAGTCCGGGGACACGCCGGATACACTGAAGGCGGCCCAGTACCTGAAAGAACGAGGTGTCCGTCTGGTCTCCGTCATCGGAATCCCCGATTCACCTCTGGAGGCCATATCCGACTATTCCTTTATCTATAAGGACGGAAGGCCCCAGGAGCTTGTCTTTTATCTGTTAATCGGTAAAATTCTCGAGATAAAAGGCTATTTTCCTGATTATAAAAGTTTTGCAGACGAACTGGGCAGCCTGGGCAGCGCTCTGGCTCAGGTTCGCATTCAGGCCGATGAAGCCTGTATCAGCTATGCGAAAAAATACTGCCGGGAACCCTATAACATCTGGATCGGCTCCGGAGACTTATGGCCCACAGCCTACTCCTATTCCATGTGTGTCCTGGAGGAATCCCAGTGGATACGGACGAAATCCGTCAGTTCACCAGAATTCTTCCATGGCACCCTGGAGCTTTTGGAGGACGATGTATGTGTAACCCTGCTCCTGACAGAAGGGGTGACAAGGCCTCTCGACGAAAAGGTAAAAGCATTTGCCCAAAAGCACACGAATAAACTGACCTGCTTTGACTGCCGTGATTATGCACTTCCAGGAATCAGCGATCGTTACCGCCCGCTTCTTTCCCCCGTGATTATGGCCGCGGTTCTGCAGCGAATCAGCAAGAATATTGAGGTAATTACAGACCATTCCCTGGACATCCGCCGTTATTACAGAAAGGGTGAATACTCATGAGACTTTTGGGGCTCGGTGACAATGTCATCGACTACTATACGAATACCGGCGCCATATATCCGGGTGGAAACGCTTTAAATGCTGCAGTCCACGCCTCCATACTCGGTGCGGAAGCTGCCTACATGGGCAATCTGGCCGATGACGCCATGTCTGAAGTCATCGTCGATGCGCTGAACCGTTTTCATGTGGACTTCTCAAGATGCAAAAAAGTCCCAGGGACCATCACCAAATGCTGCCGCTACCGCGTCACAAACGGGGAACGCACTTATCTGGGCATCACGGCCGGAGATCAATGGTCCGGACCGCTGCGGCTTCAGCAAGACGATATGGAATACTTAAGATCATTTTCTCTGATTCACAGTTCCTGTAATGCAAAAATGGAAGAAGAGATGTCCCGGCTCAGCGGTCTTCCAGCTTTATTCACCTACGATTTTGGTGAAAAGGAAAAATACAGAACTGATTTCTATTACGATAAGGTCTGCTGTGGGCTGGACCTGGCCCTGTTTTCATGCCCTCCAATGGAGGAATCGGAGATACGATCATTCTGTGAACCGCTCCACAAAAGAAACACAGGACTCGTCCTGATCACCATGGGAAGCTCCGGTCAGTGCGTATCTGACGGTACTTCTCTGGTATACGGAAAGGCGGAATATATCGATCCGGTTGACACGATGGGAGCCGGGGACTCCTTTCTCACAGCCTTTGTCATGACTCTGTATGAACAGGGCTGGACAAAAGGCTGTATTCCTGCCCCCGCCACGATCAGGCTGGCTCTGGAAAAGGCCACCGCCTACTCCACTGCAAACTGTATGAAAAAGGGAAGCTTCGGTTATGTAACGTATGCCGGCAGCCCATTGTAAAAGATGGTTTTTCCTGTTATACTAGTACAGCATTGCGTAAGTTTTGATGAATTATGTGCTTGATATTTACGCCAGGGGCGCGACCGCGAAGCGACGGCGTAGTGGATCCTACGTCTAGCTTCGTGGGCGTGGCCCTGGCATGAATAGCGAGTGCAGAATTCACCGGAACTTGCGCACTGCTGTACTAGACGGAAATGTAATGTTTTACAGGATCTGCGGGGTGAAAAATTGGACTATATTAAGATTAACAAATACAGCTCTGTTCCGCTTTACGAACAGATACGTCTATGCATCATAGAGGCGATACAGAAGGGAATCCTAAAGCCCGGCCAGAAGCTTCCCACGGAGGAAGGCATCTGCAAGGCCTGCGGAGTTTCCAGGCCCGTTGTGCGCCAGGCCTATAACGAACTGGTAAACAGCGGAAGAATTGAACGAAAACGTGGCTGCGGCTCCTTTGTGAAGGGTCCGGATAACCGCGGAATCTTTATGAATCAGCTTATGAGCTTCGATGAGGAGATGAAACTGATCGGTAAGGTTCCCTCCACCCGACTCCTGAGCATGGAAAAAATACAGTTTGATGAAGATCTGTATCAAAAATTGGAGCTTGCGCCGTCTGATGTATGCCTGAGACTGGAAAGACTCCGCTATTCGGATGGAATCCCCTTTGTCTATACGGTCAATTACCTCTCTTTAAATCGCTTTCCAAAGCTGGACCGCTTCGACTTTTCAAATGTCTCTCTGTATCAGACTTTAAAGACGCAGTACGATGTGCTGCCAGTCCATTCCAGACGGTCCATTACGGCCCGCAGCGCTTCGCCCCGGCTGGCTGCCTCCCTTGAGGTTCCGGAAGGTACCGCGCTGCTGGTGATTGAAAATATCGTCTATGACCAGTATGACTGCCCCATAGAGCTGAGTATAGAGTCAATCTCAGGGGAAACGCACCAGTTTAGTTTTGACGTGTTCCGTAATTCGTAAATGAACGGCAGGGATGGCCGTGACCGAAAAGGACTTGAAAAACGGAGTGCCTGACAGCCGGATAACCCGGCGTAAATAAAAAACTGCTATACTGGAATGACCGTAACGGGATAACCCATGGCCTTTCTCAGAAAACAGTTTTTTCATATTATATATTATTTTCTCCCGCACTCGCTAATCCGCATCTATATCCGCGCTCACTCCTCATTCCACTCTCATCCCCCTTGCGCAAACCACCATTCCAATCACAATCCCAGCCACCGCCGGGCTGATCCATTCCAGATTCAGGCTGTGCAAAGGCAGTATATTTAACACGCGTCCCAGAGGCGTTATGCCGATTTGATACAGGGACATTGCGATGCTCGTCACTCCGGTCAGGGCAATGGAGCAGACGTAAACCGGCCGCCACCGTTTCCCGTCACGAAAGAGAAATGAGAGGAGAATCAATACGATAGCCGCTGGATAGATCGCATTTAACACCGGAACGGATATCTCCAGAATCCGGTTAAGCCCGGCATTGGCGATAATCAGGCTGACCGCAGCGAAGACAAAGGCCCATGCCCGATATCCAATTCGTGGCAGAATCGTGCAGAAATACCGGCTGCAGCAGCTGATCAGTCCGATACAGGTATTCAGGCAGGCGATAAAGAAAATGGCTGCCAGCATAATCAGGCCCGCCTTCCCAAACAGAAAGCGCACCATCTGATTCAGAGTCTGCGCACCATTCTCAGAATAACCGAATGTGCCTCCCGTAACCGCGCCGATGTGAGCCAGCGCAGCGTACACCAGAAGCAGGATGCCTCCGGCAATCACTCCGGCCCTGATCGTTTCTTTTATGATGCAACTCTCTGACTTCACCCCCAGAGCGCTGATATTGAGGGAGATAATAATTCCAAAATTCAGTGCCGCGATCGTATCCATCGTCAGATATCCTTCCAGAAATCCCTTTACAAACGGATAATTCTGATAAGTCTCAGACGTTCCGCCGTAACCGGATGCCGGCTTTAAGATGCAGCCAATGAACAGAATCGCAATCAGGGTCAGAAGACACGGGGTCAGTACTTTTCCCAGCCTGTCCGTCAGTTTATCGGGCTTTAAGGCCACCAGGAACGCGAAGGTGAAGAACAGGCACGAATACAGCAGCTGAGCTGTTCCCGCAGGGATATGGCCGTCCAGAAACGGTATAACAGCCATCTCAAACGACGTACTGGCGGTTCGCGGGATCGCCAGGCACGGACCGATCGATAAATAGATCAGGAGCGTAAAGACAGCGGCAAATACCGGATGAACCCGCCCCGCCAGGCTGGTAAGGCCGCCGGCCTTCGCCACTGCTATTACGCCGAGAATCGGAAAGCCGATGGCGGTCACGGCAAATCCAACCATGGCGGTCCAGGTATTCGCCCCGGCCATAGCGCCCAAAAAGGGCGGAAAAATAAGATTTCCCGCCCCAAAAAACATGGAGAATAATGTCAGCCCTACCAGACATAAGTTACGTTTTGACAGTCTTTCCATCGATCTCCTACCTGTCACCCGCGCGGTAACGGTCAAGGAGACGGTTGATTCTCGATGTCGGATTCAGGAGTTCGCTTAAAGAAGCGTCGTGATTCAGATTATCGATAATCAGCGCAATATACTTACTCATGTCTACATTAATATAATACGGTCTGGACAGCAGATCCGGTGTCTGATATACCAGGTTCGTTGTCAGGATTCTGTCAATAATTCCATTCTCGTAGTATTCATCAAACTTGGCAAGGCCATTAGTGAATAAACCGAAGGTCGAGCAGATGAAGACTTTTCTCGCCTTACGGCGTTTCAGTTCCTTCGCCACGTCCTGCATGCTCTCGCCGGAAGATATCATATCGTCCACGATAATCACATCTTTTCCTTCCACGCTGCTTCCCAGGAACTCGTGAGCCACGATCGGATTGCGGCCACCCACAATCTGTGTATAGTCACGGCGCTTATAGAACATCCCCATATCAAGTCCCAGCACGTTGGCAAAGTATACAGCGCGGCCCATGCCGCCCTCGTCCGGGCTGATCACCATCATATGGTCACTGTCGATCTGCAGTTCCTTCTCTTCTCTCAGAAGATACTTGATAAACTGGTAAATCGGCTGAACTGTCTCAAACCCCTTTAACGGAATCGCGTTCTGCACTCTCGGGTCGTGAGCGTCAAAGGTGATGATATTCTCAACGCCCATATTGGTCAGTTCCTGAAGGGCCAGCGCACAGTCCAGAGACTCTCTGCTGGATCTCTTGTGCTGTCTGCTCTCATATAAAAACGGCATGATCACATTGATACGGCGGGCTTTACCGGCTGCAGCCGCGATGATTCGCTTTAAATCCTGGAAATGGTCATCAGGGGACATGTGGTTCGTCATCCCGCAAAGGGAATAGGTCAGGCTGTAATTGCATACATCCACCATGATGTATAAATCGTCTCCGCGAACCGACTCGGAAAGCGTTCCCTTCGCCTCTCCGGTACCGAAACGCGGTGTGCTGGCCCCAATGATATAGGACTCTCTCTGATATCCGGAAAATGCAATCGTAGACTTGTGCTCGCTCTCCCGCTCCCGTCTCCAGTCCACCAGATAATCGTTCACTTTGGCTCCCAGCTCCGTACAGCTCTTAAGCGGAATTAATCCCAGCGGGCCCACCGGAATCGTCTCAATCGTCTTCTCTTCGTATAACATTTCTTCTCCTCCAACGTATCCATTTGTCTTACAACGGTTCTTTTATATCATTATGCGCCGAAATAGTCAAGTTAATCAGCGCGTTTTGCTTTCTTTCGCAGGCGAATATCGTCGCCGTAGAGCGGAATAATGGTATATTTGCTGATCAGGCGGGAGGTCACACGCTCCGTGTAGCGGTCCCTCAGCTCATTCAGCGGATGATTCGTGGAAATAATCGTAGACTTCGATGAATTCAGCCGCTCATTGATGCAGTAAAACAGCTGCGACGAGGTGAAGCTGTTGTTCAGCTCCGTCCCCAGGTCATCGATAATGAGCAGATCGCAGTCCAGAATGTACTGGTACATGCCCTTCATCTCTTCCTCCGCCTGATACTCAAAGCGGTTCTTCGAAAATACCTCGAACAGGTCATTGGCCGACAAGTAGATGACCGAGTAGTACCGGTCGATCAGCTCTCTGGCGATGCAGTTAGTCAAAAATGTCTTTCCAACCCCCGTAGGACCAGTAAATAACATATTGCCATGCTCTGTCGTGAAACTGTCCACAAACCGGTGGCATGTATCCACCACCTGCTTCATATACTGTCTCACTGTTCTTCCCAGGACGGGAAGCACCGACGAATCATCAAAATATTCAAAAGAAAAGGTAGAAAAATTCTCAAGTGTTACAATCTCTTCAATGTTGGACTGGGCGTATAAGTATTTCATCTCGGCCTGCCGGAAGCAGTGGCATTTCCTGCCCTCCGAGTAGCCTGTATCCATACAGTCCGTGCACTTGTAATGCATCTCCATATAGTCGGGCGGAAATCCGTAGGCACGAAGCAGAACACCCTTCTGCTCCCTCAAATCCGCTATTTCCGCCCTCAGTTCCTTTAATGCCCCCTGGTCGCCGTCCAGCAGTCTCCTGGCGCTCTTTACCGCGCAGGAGCTTATGGAGTCGTCCAGTTCTTTTATGGCTGGTATCTTATTATATACTTCTGCTATTCTGGATTCCTGTTCATGGCGGTTTAACAGCTGCTGCTGCTGATATGTACGCATGATGGCATCAAACTGAGAATTGCTGAGCGACATGGCTCCCTCCTTACTTTTCTGTTAACTGCTGCAGCACCAGCGCATCGTAGTCGATCTCTCTCTGGGGAAAGTTCTGAAACTGGTTGGTGCTTCGTCCGCGGCCATTGCCGCCTCCCCTGTAATCCTGGGAGCCGCTTCCGTTACTGCTTCCCTTTCCCTTCGCGCGCTCCGCATGCTGTTCATCCAGCCGCCGGATATCCTCCAGAGAGCGCACACCGGCCTTTTTCCAGCCCGAAAGGATCTTGTCCGCATATTTGAAGCTGGGCGAGTGTGTGGCCGCCAGAGTGCGGTTACAGGCCTCCAGAACGAGTTCCCTGGTAAATCCGTAGGTCTTGAACCAACGGTCAATCATCTCACGCTCTGAATCGCCCGGCTTTCTGTCGTTCAAACCGAACGCCTTCATCACCGCGAAGGAGTCCCTGGTAAATGACGACGCGTACGCCTTGGCGTCCTCCACGGTCTTAAGCCCGGACTCGTGCCAGTTGATCGCCACAGTCTCGATATAGCGGATACTGGTGTGCCCGCCCTGTACGCAGTACTCCACCACGTATTCCAGGAGCTCGGCAGTCATGTGCAGGCCGTCATAGAGATAGGCAAACACCTCACACTCCCGCTGGGTAAAGACTTTGTTCATATATTTCTGGGCGATATAGAGAAGCTGGGAAAAATCCTCATCTCCCGCCAGGCCGCTGATCTGTTCCGGAGAATAGACAGGCCGCGGCTCCGCCTTTTTGACCGGAGCCGGTTCCGGTGCCTTCGGAGCCATCGGTCCCTTCTCCGGCGTATCCGCTTCCACACACGTAACGGTGCCGGCCGCATTCCCTTTTACCGGGCCGTCCACATACCCGTAAGAAGAACTCACGCCTGCATACGCCTCCGTAAACACTCCATTTAAAGGAGACGCCACATTTTCCACAATCACGCCCCCTGCACAGGCCATCTCGCCAGCAGCCGGACACTTATCCACAGACGGGCCATTGGCAGAAACTTTATCCACAGATTCCTCCAGGACCCCTGCCTTTTTCCAGTAAGCCAGCGCACGTGCCACATCCGATTCCGTGTGGTTGACTGCATCCGCAATCATAGAGACCGTCACCGCTTCGCCCTCATGGCGGAGCAGGAAAAGGTACTCCTTGATATACTCTCCATTGGCCGAAGCCATATATGTATCAATAAACTCGTTGGGAACCAACGTCGCATTCACTCTAAAACTGCTTTTAAAATCCACCGCCATAACCTCACTTTTCGTCCTGCACTGCGCTTTTGAACTGTCTCACTAAGTGCTCATAGTATACCATTCCCACTAAGCTCGTGGGATACCTCACTAAGTGGTCAGGTATGACTCGCACTAAGTTCGTGGACTACCTCACTAAGTGCTCATAGTATACCATAAGTCACTTTAAAAAGAAATAGGGGGAGTTATCCACCAAAGTAATTGTGGATAATGTGGATAATGTGGAAAGCAAGTATACATAATCTTAAAAATTATGGGGAATTGTGTCGAATCCCTGATAAATTCGTTCTTTCTAAAATTGTGAGTCAATAATTTATGTTAATTAAAAAATCCACATAGCTTCTTTACATAAAATGTTGAAAACTATGTGGATAATGTGGATAACTACTTCCCTAACAGCTTTTCTCCCACTTTTACAATGTCTCCGGCCCCCATAGTTATCAACAAATCACCGTGTATACAGTTTTCCAAAATAAATGTTTCTATTTCGTCAAAGGACGGAATATAATGGGCTTTTACCCCTTTTGCCTCGATTCTGTCGACAATATCTTTGGAACTGATGCCCAAATTGTCGGTTTCGCGGGCCGCGTAGATGTCTGCGAGGATTACTTCGTCAGCCATGGACAGGGCCTCTGCAAATTCGTCAAGAAACGCCCTGGTACGCGTGTAGGTGTGGGGCTGGAACACGACCCACAGCTTCTGGTGCGGATAATTAAGCGCAGTCGCCAGGGATGCGCTGATTTCCTGCGGATGATGGGCGTAATCATCGATAATGGTGACGCCTCCCAGCTCTCCCTTCTTCTCAAAGCGGCGGTTTGTGCCGGTGAAATTCCACAGTCCCTTCCTGATCATCTCCAGAGATATCCCCAGTTCCGTACACACAGCCACGGCAGCCAGGGAGTTATACACATTGTGCTCACCGGGAACACCCAAAGCCACGGTATCCACAATTTCCCCGTCCACACTCAGATCAAAGACTGGTCTCGCCAGTTCGTCGAAACGAATATGCTCTGCACGGTACTTACTGCCCTCTTCTTTTCCAAATGTAATGATACGGCAGGATAACCCCTCCGTAATCTTTCTATAATCCGTTATATCGCTGTTGATGACCAGAAGGCCGTCATTCGGCAGCTTCTCGGCAAACAGGCGGAAGGAATGGCGGATATCGTCCAAATCCTTGAAGAAATCGAGATGGTCTGCCTCCACGTTTAAAATCACCTCAATGGTCGGGAAAAAGGACAGGAAGCTGTTGGTATATTCACAGGCTTCCGTCACGAAAAGCTCCGGTCCACCCACCCGAATGTTGCCTCCAATGGAATTTAAGATGCCGCCTACGGAGATCGTGGGATCCGCATCAGCAGCCAGAAGAATCTCTGTAATCATGGATGTGGTCGTAGTCTTCCCGTGAGTTCCGGAAACGGCAACCGCATTCTCGTAATTTTTCATCATCTGACCCAGCAGCTCCGCGCGGCTCAGCATGGGAAGCCCTTTATCCCTGGCTGCGGCGAATTCCGGATTGTCTGGATGAACGGCCGCCGTGTAGACGACTACGTCGATCCCGTCAACAATATTATCCGCACTCTGTCCACAGGCAATTCTGGCGCCCTTTGCGGCTAAATGATCCGTAAGCTCCGATTCATGAGAGTCGGACCCTGAAACAGTAAATCCCTCGTCGATAAGTATTTCGGCCAGACCGCTCATGCTGATGCCGCCGATCCCTATAAAATGTATATTCTCTGGTTTATGAAAATCAATCTGATACATCGTTTCTTCCATCCTTACTATGTTTTTAATTTTATTCCACTTACTTTTACTGCTTTTCTGTGGTAAAGTCAACTCTTTCTTATTTATTATATCGAAAAAGCGGCAGAAAAGCTACGTTTTCGAGGGGATAAACGAAAAAATACCCGCAGTCTCTGTTGTCTGCGGGTATTTTTAAGAATATTTTTATGTTATGTACTGTCCTACTTTTTCGTTTCCTCTCCGTAATTCCCATAGTACTTGCCATAATACTTACCGTAGTAATTTCCATAGTAGGAATCGCGGTCTAAGTCCACCTTGTTTAAGACCACACCCAGAATGCGGCATTCGCCCTTTTCCAGCTGTTCCTTTACGTGCTGAACCATCTTATAGCTGATTGCGCCGCTCTCAACGACGATAATGGTGCCATCCACATGTCTGGCAATCAGAGCCGCGTCAATAACGCTGCCCAGCGGCGGAGCATCGATGATTACGTAGTCGTACTCCTCCCGCGCCTTCTGGATCAGATCTGCAAATAAATCGCCGCTTAAAAGCTCTGTCGGATTCGGTGAAACCGGACCGGCAAAGATCATATCCATGTTGTTAATATCCGTGTTGCAGATTACATCGTCAATAGTCTTCTGTCCGGATAAATAATGGGTCAGGCCGAACTTATTGCCCTCCGCCTTATAACGGCCCACAAGCACGGATTTACGAATGTCAGCGTCGATAAACAGGACGCGGTTGTCCGCTTCCGCGAAAGAAACCGCCAGCTGGAACGAAAGAGATGATTTTCCTTCGTTGGGTGTCGAGCTGGTCAGTGTGATAACTCTTGTGTCATGACCGGAAAACAGGATGTTGGTACGCAGCGTTTTAAACGCCTCGTTTGCCCTGAAATCCAGCTTATCGTGTTTACGCAATAAAACCTTCTGCATCCCGCTTACCTCCCGCTCTTCTTCCGTTTGGATTTCTTCTTTTTCGCGCCTGTCTCGCCCTCAAATACCGGGATCGTAGCCAGTGTATTGAGTCCTAAGTACTTCTCTACATCTTCAGGCGTCTTAATCGCATCGTTCATCACAAACAGCACGAGTATAACCGCTCCTGCCAGGAACACACCTGCCAGACCGCCGATCATGGTATTCTTCGTAATGCTTGGTTTTGTCTTCTGTGTTGGCAGATACGCCTCCTCTACAATGTTCGGCGGCGCGGAATCCATAATTTCAGCCATACGGGCAGATGCTACCGATGCAAACTCATCGGCTATGGATTTAGCCATGTAGGGGTCTGTGTCCTCCACCGAGATGGTGAGGATACGGGTATCGGTAGGGTTGTCCACCTTAATTTTTTTCACTAACTGTTCATGGCTTAAATTTAAGTCCAGGTTTGTAATAACCTGCGCCGTAACGGGCCGGCTGGTCACCAAGACCTTGTAATCCTTAGTCAGCTGGGTTCCCAGCTGTAAATCCGTGAGGGAGGTCAGCGTAGTCGTCTTATTCACGATATAGAGCATCGTAGAGGACGTATAGACGGGCTTCATTACCATCGCGGTAAAAAGTCCGAAGCCGACGGCACCCACAATGCCGGTCAGAAGGATAATCCACAGTTTCCGTTTGATTACGTAAAATAGTTCCTTCAAATCAATTTCAATCTCGTCATCCTGATTGGTTCCCATAATTTTCTCCTAAATCAAAGTAATTTATCCTCCAGTACCGCCATCGGATTCCCGCATAAAATCCCTTCAGCAACAGGTGCCGGACAGTTATCGTGAATCCACGCCGCTGCCTTTTTTATCTGCGGTTTTCGATAATGAGTGCCGTGGGAATCTGTTCCCAGAAAATGGATCCGCCCCGACTTGCAGAGCTTGCGAACCACCGCACTGGCAGAATCAAACACTCCGCCAAACAGGCTGGCTCCATTTACCTGAAGGCAAATGCCCAGATCCCTTAATTCATCGAGCCGGTCCGTCTCCTTATACAGGCAGCGGTAACGCTCCATGTGAGCCAGGATCGGCGTATAGCCGCCGGATGCCAGCCTTCGCAGTCCCTTGTACAGCTCTTCATAACGAACGGACGGTAAAAACTCCACCAGAATGTAATGGCTGCCCGCCATAGTCCACGCGCGGCCCTCGTCAAGGCACTCCAGAAGGCTTTCGGAATACATCAGCTCATTACCGAGATGCAGCCTCATTTCAGCCCCGTACGGGGTCTCCTTTAATCGCGCTTTCAGCTGTTCGAAGCCCTCCTGCAGTTTAGAGGCGTATCCGGCCTCACAGTCCGCAGAAAAATGGGAGGTGCATATGATATGGCGCACGCCCTCCTCATATTCCAGCTTCATGGCCTCCAGGCTCTCTTCCATCGTCTGTGACCCATCGTCCACTCCGGGAATTAAATGGCAGTGAATGTCGTATAAATCCATCCTTCTTACCGTTCCCTTTCTCTTTGTGTGATCATTAATGGTTGCTTAGTGTTTTTTATCTGTTGTCTTGTTTTTTACTGTCTTTGTTATTTACTGTCTTTGCTATTTGTTGACTTTGTTATTTGTTGACTTTGTTATTTGTTGACTTTGTTATTTGCTGTCTTTCCAGGTATGGACCGCGACCAGGACAATGACTCCGAGAAGGACTCCTATCACTCCCGTAATCATACCGGTTCTGCACAACCCGTTACCGTATATTTTGAAAAACAGTTCCATGTAATCCGGGGTCACCTTCGGCAGGTTCTGACCGACTATGACCATGCCGGCGCCAAAGGCCGCCGCAGTTATCAGTCCGCCGCCCATCAGGCCTTTTCCGCCCAGTATAACACCACGGTGTTTATAATGGTTCAAGCCGATGATAAGGGCCTGTGAAAGAATGGCAAGCAGCAGTGAAAGCGGCAGTGCTATTTTTGCAAAAGCAAAAAATTCCGTTTTCATTTCTATCCACCATGCTGCAAATGGCCATTTAAGCAGCGAGGAGTACTTCTGATCCAGACGATTCATCAGTTCATCCAGCCCAGTCTGGGCCTGCTCCGTCATAGTAACAGATCTGTCTTCCAGGTATGATCTGATATCTGCCTCCAGCTGGTCTGTCAGCACGGAAGTATCCGCCTGATAAACACCCTGGCTTAGATCACTCTCCACCTGCTGCCTTGCTGCCAGCACGACGCGCTCATACGTAATCGCGCCATCCATAACGTTATCCGGGATGTCCAGAAGTGCAAACGAGATAGAAGTATCACGCCGCAGTTCCTCAAAGATCGTGCGGTAATATCCCGTATCCGCAAGTTTATTCAAAACAGCACTGTCCTGAAACGCCCCGATCCAGACGCTTACTGCCGAAAAGCAAATGGCGGACAGCACACCTATTTCCGCTGCCAATATAAATCTAAAAAGTTTCCTCAGCTTTCTGTTATGATGGTGTACAAAAAGCTTTTTTAAGAATGAAATGGCTGTAATAATCGCTATGACCACAGCCAATATAATAATAATGTACCATAGTATTTGATAAGGAATATAGATGCGCGCCATCAGGGCGTCAGTATCCTTTGATAAATACTCGTAAGACTGAGGCGGCGCCTTGTCCACGAGCTCCAGAATCGAGATTACCTCCGGGGTTGGCGGAATTACCTCCTGCGGCTCCTCAGAATCTGATCCATCCGGATTTTCCGTTCCGTCCCCACCATTCTGCCCATCACCGACAGTTTCTCCGGTTGATTCTCCGCTTTCCGTACTCTCTCCCGGCTGATTTCCAGCCTCTGCGTTTCCGTCTGTTTCCTGGCCATCCGGATTCTTACTTCCGTTATTTCCTGTTTCTCCGCCCTTTGGACTTTCGGCCGGTGCCGTCTCCGGAGGCGCAGTCTGCCCGATCCGCTCCAAATATCCGCTGTCGACACCAGTCTGTACATTGGAATAGATCTCAGATATCACGGACTGTGCCTGCTCCGCTGTCAGATCCACATCATCCTGCTGCAAATAACTTATGGCAGAATTTATATATTCCTGACGAACTTTGTAGATAACACCGTCCTGCTCGAACTGGCCGTTGATAACAGAAACGATCGACTGCTCATTGCCGTTGATACTGCCGGCATAGGCAGGCGTACAGAAAAACATGACCATTAGAAATGTAGGGAACAGCAGTGATAACAGGCTGCAGCGCTTTGCAGTCCTTGTTCTATTTTTCATAATTTGCTCCACATTGGTTTTGTTGCCTGGGTTGAAAAATGGTTGTGTATATTATTTTGTAAGGTGCACTGAAAAATAGGGCGGTTCCTTTGGGAGCCACCCTATAAATGGTTGGAAATATTAATTATTTTAAAGTAATTGTGTAAGTTACGTCTACACCTTCTACTGGTACAATAATAGACGCTACAGTTCCAGTTTTGTACTTATCTAAATTGTCAACCGATAAATACTTATCTAATAAACGGTTCATCTCACTATCCATGTCTTCAACTTTAATTTCTTTTGTATGACTTGGAAGACCCAGTAAAACTACTCCATCAGGAATAACTACAGTAACAATTTCATCAGAAGCAACACCTTCTACTGTTTTTCCTACAAGGCTTGTGACCGCATTCTTTACTGTTGTTACATCTTCTTCGGTTTTAACCGCTTTTACGGTTACAGTAACAGAAACAGTTGCCTTCGCATCTCCATCCATCTTAGCTTCTGGCACAACAATATCGGAGATAACGGCCTGAGCCTGAGCCTTTACATCTTCAACCGCTCCCTTTACATTGTCTACTGCTGATCCTACTTCCTCTGGTACCGGTGTAGTTGTACTTCCACCGCCTGATCCGCCTGAACTGCTTCCGCCACCGCCACCATTCAGTGACTGGTTGCCATTTCCACCAAATGTAGCTGATGCTGGTACGCTAGGCTGTCCATTAGTAGTTCCATAAAGGCCAAAGTTATAAGTCGTATTACCGATCTTCATATCACCGATAAATAAGTCACCGCTTGTCCCCATGTAGTAAACCTGATTGTCAACCTTGATCAGGCCAACCTGCATAACGCCGTTGTATGCCAGGAAATACCATTTTCCGTCAGCATCCTGGAACCAGCCCTTCTGCATAATTCCGTTGTTGTCGAAATGATACCATCTTCCATCAGCGTCTCTAAACCATGTTCCTGTCTGGAATGTACCATTATCATTCTGGTATCTCCAGTTGCTTCCCTCCTGTAACCATGCAGCAGACGCTGTCATGACTGAACCTACGGAGAGAGCTGTTGCTAATGCCATAACAGCAAGCTTCTTCATTCTCATAATTGCATTCTCCTTTCAAAATCCTTTTCCTAAAATTATTTTTCCGGAATATGTAACCCGTTGAGACTATATTAACTCATCTTTCCATATTTTGCAAGCTTTTTCAGTCCAAAACATGTCTATATAATCTGTTTTCAACGTATTTTATGAACAATATTATCGGATTGTATTTATAAAAAGACAGGATCACTAACTTTTAGCGATCCTGCTGTTTTACACCGATATTATAGATAATTACCTTGTCTATTAATTTATTATGGATCATAGACATTTAGCTTTGCATTAGTATTTATTTTTTCAGGTTTATTAAATCTTGTATAAACTGATAATATTAAACCTATATTATATAGAAGAAACCATCACCTCCACAAATATGGTGATTGGAAGGAGCTAAATATATGTCACTTATTCCTCTTCTATTATATGGTTCTATTTGTTTTGTAGTCTGTTGCCTCATTACATTGGTCTTACTCGTTTATTGCATGATCCGCGTTTCGACAACTTATGACAAACTATCTGATGATGAGCAACAAATCAAATTTTTACAGAACCAAAACACTTTGTGATGGTATATCTGCAAATCCTATAGATTCCTGTTAGCAGACAGAAACAACTACAGCCAAGCACTGTGCCGATACTATTCATAAGAATATCATCTACCTGAAAATATCCTCTTTGGGTGATCAGTTGAGTCGTTTCAATCATTAGGCTGCAGAAGGCCCCGCCCATAAGGCTGAATACCAAATTACGCATAGGCCTAAAAAGAGTAGCTGGCAAAAAACCAAAAGGAATAAATAAGAGTACATTTTCTATAACATATGCATTATTTCTGGAACCGCCTAATGTTTCAAATAAGGTAAGACTGATCGCTGTCCGTGAGCCTGGTTCGCGCTCGAATAAAGTGATATGAACTAATGCTAATAGATAGATTAGAAATATAAATTTATAGAAATAATGGGAGCTCTTATTACTTTTAAATAAGATATTTTTTGTAATAAAGAACACAAATATACCCAAAAGTATAGCGTATGGAAGATATTCCAGTTCTTTTCCAATGTCCTTTATTATATAGTTCCACATAGTTTTATCAAGTAAATTTATCATATTGGTTACCTTTCAAGAAGTAGTACACATGTTTTATTAATTAGTTAACAACTTTCTTATGCCTACATTTATATTGGGATATAATATTGGTACATAATATTCGTTGCAAATTAATATTGTATCGAAATATTTTTTTCTTGTTATCATAAGCCAAGAATATAGTTCAAATTATTTGTCTACATATTTTATCAACTACTATAACATAAATATATATTCTTTACATTATTATATTCTTAATTATTAATCTTAAAGTTTTTGACCTTCACATATAATGTTATATGAAAATGTATTATTTAACTAGATAGACCACACTGATTTTTGAAATAAAATCTCCTTCCATATTTTTGATTAAAAAGTCTTTTCCAATAATTAAACTAACTAAAACTTATCACAGCCACTCTTCAACCATGCAATCTTCTGGTAAATTAATAAAATTTCTTCCATTATAGTTTAACAATACTTCCCTCTTTCTTTTTAATGATACTTCCGTATAAATTTGTGTCGTAACAATACTGCTATGTCCTAAAATCTCTTGAACCGCTCTTATATCAGCTCCATTGTTTAATAATTGGGTTGCAAAACTATGTCTTAAATAATGAGGGGTTGCAGCAGAATTAATATGTGCCAATTCCCGGTACTTATAAAAGAGATTTTCTATACTGTAAATACTTAATCGTTTTCCGTATTTATTAACAAACAGAGCATCGTCCTGAATATTAAATTCTTTTCTCGTTCTGATCCATTTCTGCAGTTTCTGATTTACTGCTATTGAGGATATAAAAAGTAATCGTTCTTTGTTTCCCTTACCGTGAATTAAAAATGATGCCTCAACTGAATCATAATCCCCTATATTTAGTGCTGCAACCTCTCCTATTCTCAATCCCAAACAAAACAACACTTCAATTATACACATATCCCTCAAACAGAGTCTCCGGTAAAAATCACTTGGAGCTGACCAATATTCTCTTGAGACAGTAGATATCAATTGATTAATCTCCGCTTTTGATAAAGTACGCGGAAGGGACTTTGGCAGTTGAAACTTTCTAGAGGAGAACTTCATAAATATCTCGTTTATTCCTTTTTCTGTATTTATGTAGTAAAAAAACTGTTTGATGGAGACATACTTTCTGCGAATAGATCGCGGAGATAATTTCTTATCTTTTTGCAAATAAAGAAAATAGTCTGAGATTGACTGTGTATTTAATAAATCATATCTATTCTCATTTAACCAAGTAAGTAAACATACCAGATCACTTCTATAAGCATAAAGAGTTTTCTCTGATAGGTTTCTTTCAAGTGATAATGAATTTAGAAAGTCGGTAAGATATGTTTTTTGTTGTTCGTATATGTATTTCATCGTTTGCTACCCCCTCATTATTGAACATACTATATATTTTCAGTCTAATTGTTGAATTTTTAATGGATTTCTACATTTACTCCTGGTCCTCTACAATTTGTTAGCATATCTCTCCCTTCTAAAAATAATGCAAATATAAATAACTATGTTTTGTACACTTAAATTATTGCATAAATAAATAGGACGATAAAGTGTCTGATTTAAATAATAACAATTATTTTGATGTAATTTAATTAAATATATTACTACCTATTTTTATAGAAATAAGTGGATAAGTTTTTTGTTTATCCGTAGTGGTCTGTTGTTAGTTTATGAGGGAGAGGAAAGTTGGATAAGATGGCAGGTGTAAGTACAAATAAGATGGATCGTAACATGCATGTAGTCTATGCATCTGATAATAGGTTTGCAGAGATACTTGGAGTATCACTTACATCACTATATGAGAATAATAAAGCAATGGAGCAAATAAACATCTATTTGCTTAATAGCGGCATCTCACCGTTCAACAAGACGAGGCTTAATTCATTATCTGAGAAGTATGGTCGATCTCCGATCCAATGGCTCGAAGCTAAGAATATTAGTGAAGAGCTACATATGGATGTGGCAATAGACCGAGGATCACTTAGTCAGTATGCCCGTCTTTTTGTGTCTAGCGTTTTACCACCAAGTTTCACACGTGTACTCTATTTAGACTGTGATATTATCATTGATAAGTCGCTGGAAGAACTCTGGAATCTTGATATGCATGGAAAGACCATTGCAGCACTGAAAGATGCATTCAGTAAGTGGTATCGGATGAATATTGGTTTAGAGCCAAATGATATCATGTTTAATTCCGGAGTCATGCTGATTGATCTCGAAAAGTGGAAAGAACAAAAGGTCGAAGAAAAGTTGATGAAATTCATCAGTAGCAAGAACGGAAAAATTCAGCAGGGAGATCAGGGAGCACTCAATGCGGTGCTAACTCATGATACTTACTGTTTTGAACCAAGATTCAATTCCATCACCATCTTCTATGATTTCAATTATAAAGAGTTAATAACTTACCGGAAACCGCCAAAGGGATATTACTCAGAAGAGCAAGTAAAGGAAGCAATTGAGCATCCGATGATAATACATTTTACCACAAGTTTCTTAAGCAGAAGACCCTGGATTGAGGGATGCCATCACAGATATTTAAGTGAGTGGCAAAAATATAAAAATATAAGTCCATGGAAAGATACAAAGTTGTGGGAATACAATAGATCGAATAAATTGCGAGAAGCATATATATCGTTAATGAAAGTTTTACCAAGACCATTGACTATAAATTTATCGGGAGTATTGCAAGCGTTTGGAAGACCGTTTGTGATTAAAATAAAAAATGGAAGATAAAAAAAGAGTTTTACATTTTGAATTAACCGGAAATATTGGCGGAATAGAGTCATTCATTTTGAACCTTTATAAGAATATCGATCGATCGACATATAAATTTGATTTTATAACAACCAGCGAAACGCCGGTGTATAAAGATGAACTTGAGACTCTAGGTGGTCGTGTGTTTCAGGTACCAATATATAAAGATATTTGGGGATATACAAGAGAAATTAAAAAAATCATAGCAGCGAATAATTATGACATAATTCATATACATAAAAACTCATCAGCTAACATCATCCCAGCTATAATAGCAAAAAAGATAAGTAGTGCAAAAATTATAGTACATTCTCATAATACTTTGCCTACAAAGGGAAGGCTGTCAGGTCTACTACATAAAATAAATAGAAGCTATCTTTATAATGTAGCCGATGAACATCTTGCATGTTCCAATATTGCAGGAAAATGGATGTTTGGAGATAGGAAATACGAGGTGATTCCGAATGGGGTTGATACTTCTCAATTCCTTTTTTCTACAGAAGGTAGAAAAAAAATCAGATCTGAATTCGGCATACCTGAAGATGCATTTATTGTTGGAAATGTTGGGAGATTTACAGAACAGAAAAACCATAGATTTATAATTGATATATTTGAAAGTTTGCTTGGTATTAAGGAAAATGCGTACCTTATTTTAGTTGGCACGGGTGAATTGGAAGATGAGATAAAAGAGCGTGTCAAAAAAAAGTGTATAGCGAAAAAAGTGATATTTACAGGAAAGCGAAATGACATACCAGACATAATGTCAGCCCTTGATGTATTTTTGATGCCGTCTTTTTATGAAGGACTACCGATTGTTGCAGTTGAAGCACAGGCAAATGGTTTAAGATTATGTTTAAGCGATACAATTGCGAAGGAGACGGATATCTTCCGTGATGCTAAATGGATTGATCTAGCAGAGGATATGTCTAATATAGCGAATAAACTGAACTCAATAACTTATATAAGTCAAACGGAGAGATTAAAAAGATGCCAAGAATTTTCTAATAGCATCTATACGATTAAAAATACCGTTAATAAAATAAGAATTCTGTACATTCAACCAGATACTAAATACAGAATTACATGAACAAATTTCAATGAAATAGGAGAAAAAGAAAATGTCTTTATATGAGAAACTTGTTAACAATGAAGAAAAATTAGCACTGGTTGGCCTTGGTTATGTCGGTATGCCGATTGCAGTTGCCTTTGCAAAGAAAGAACTGGATGTTATTGGATTCGATTTAAATACAGAAAAGATTGAGCTGTATAAATCAGGTATAGATCCAACGAAGGAAGTTGGTGACGAAGTTATAAAATCTACATCTGTTGAATTTACATCTGATGAGAAGAAGCTGCAGGAAGCTAAGTTCATTGTCGTTGCTGTTCCAACACCAGTAAATACTGACCACACCCCTGATCTTACACCAGTAATCGGAGCCTCCAAAATTGTTGGCAGAAATCTGACCAAGGGCAGTATTGTGGTTTATGAGTCCACTGTTTATCCAGGATGTACAGAACATGTTTGTATTCCAATTCTTGAGAAAGAATCCGGCTTGAAGTGCGGAGTTGGTTTCAAGATTGGATACAGCCCAGAAAGAATCAATCCTGGTGATAAAGTTCATCGACTTGAAAACATTCACAAGATTGTATCTGGATTTGATGAGGAATCACTAAGAGAAATCAAGAATGTCTATGATATTGTAATTGATGTAGGTACGCATCCGGTCTCCAATATTCGAACAGCTGAGGCAGTTAAGGTTGTAGAAAACAGCCAACGTGATATTAACATTGCATTTATGAATGAGCTTGCCATAGTATTTGATCGTATGAATATCGATACCAATGAAGTTGTCGATGGTATGAATACAAAGTGGAATGCGCTCGGTTTCAGACCAGGGCTTGTTGGTGGACATTGCATCGGAGTTGATCCTTATTATTTTACATATGAGGCAGAAAAGCTTGGTTACCATAGCCAGATCATCCTGAATGGTCGTATTGTCAATGACAGTATGGGATCTTATGTAGCAGAAGCTGCTATAAAAAAAATGATTGCTGCAGGACAGGCACCAAAGTTCTCTACGGTAGTCATTCTAGGATTGACTTTCAAAGAGAATTGTCCAGATACCAGAAACAGCAAGGTGGATGATATTATCAAGCATCTCAACACCTACGACATCAAACCATTAGTTGTTGATCCATGGGCTAGCGAAAGAGATGCTGAGAAAGAATATGGTGTGAACCTTACTCCGTTTGATGATATTAAAGATGCAGACTGTGTGATTGTAGCTGTTGCTCATAATGAGTTTAAGATTCTTTCACTGAATGATATTAAGAAACTATTTAAAGCCGGTGCGGATGATGAAAAAGTTCTCATTGATGTAAAGGGGCTTTATAGCGTTAAAGAGCTTGAAGAATCTGGAATGAGATATTGGAGATTGTAAACTAATGCAGAACAAGATTACAGTAGTAATGGCCACATATAATGGTGAAAAGTATATACTGCAGCAGTTAGATTCTATAAAAAATCAGTTTCTTCCACCAAACGAAGTAATAATCAGTGATGATGGTTCTATGGATGACACCGTTGCAATAGTAGAGAATTACATTCAGCAAAACGCCTTAAGAAACTGGAATATTATAAAAAATAAAAGATCAAGAGGGTTTTACAATAATTTTTTTAATGCTCTGGAACATGCAAGTGGAAATATTATTTTTTTAGCAGACCAGGATGATGTATGGGATCTTCAGAAAATAAAAGAATTTATTAAAATATATGATAACAATGACAATGTCATGATGATTCAATCTAATGTTCAATTTATAAATGACGAGAATTTAATAATTGATTCGCATAAAAAGTACCACTATAAGTTACTTCATAACTCATATGAGGAACTAACACTTGAAGATATGTGTAGATTTGCCGGTTCAGGATATACCATGAGTTTTAGGCGGTCTGTTCTAGATGATATTTTTACAAATGGCTTTGATAGAGAAAGAGATACTTTCGAATACCATGATGTATTGATTGGATTAATGGCAATTGGAAAAGGAAAATGTTTATTATCAAAGGATATAATTGATAAACATAGACTACATTCTAATAATGTTACGCAAGCGAAGGGGAAAAGTTATCTCTTTGAAAGAACAAAAGATAGGCAATGTGAAATTCTTAAAAAAAGAACAAGTATTTTTAAACTACTATCTTCTAACTGTGGAACAGAATTAACCAGAAATTATTTTGAAAATTGTTCGTGTTTTGCAGGATTGCGTCTTGAACTAATCGAAAAATTTTCTTTACTAAAAATGTGCAGGCTCATCCAAAGTCGGAATTTATATGCTAGCAAAAAAGGATTGATTTCGGATTGTTTATATGCTCTTGGAGGAGAAAAACTATTACTTGCTATTTATAGCAAGATATGATTGTGAGACGATAGAATGATAATTTATTTAAGTGTGTTTTTGCTCTCAATCTTTTCAATAATGAGAGCTGAAAAATTTGGAGATAAAGATATAAGAAGGAAAGGACTTATTTCCCTCGCACTTATACTTCCATGTGTCCTTGCGGGACTAAGGGATTATTCAGTCGGGGCTGACGTACTGAACTATGGAAATTATTGGTTCATAAGAGCTACACAAGCTCATTCAAATCCTTTGGATTATTTTGGTGCAGCAAATCGTGGATCGATAGGTCTTGCATATGCACTATTAAATTATATTGTTTCATTGTTTACAAATAATCCACATTGGTTTTACTTCATTTTAGCTGTTGTAGAAATTATTATATTGTACTGTGCCTTGAAACCATATCGGACTGAAGTTTCACTTGCTTTTTCTTTCTTTCTTTTTTATATGGTTTATTTTAATGATTCACTAAATGCTTTGCGGCAAATGCCAGCAATGTTGCTAGTTTTGTTGTCATATAAATATGTAAAAGCCAGAAAAATTATTCCATATGCGATTTTAATTGCTATAGCGACAATGTTTCATATAACTGCTATTATGGGAATTTTGATATATCCGCTTGCTGTTTTATCAGAAAGTAAATTAAAAAATATTTTTAATATAGCTATTAGGGGAGCAATGATTGCAAGCGTATTTTTATTCTCTGAGATTTTTAATATTCTTATCAAGCTTAATATCCTGAACGCTGATCGTTATGGACATTATCTGGGAAATGAAGATGTTACTGGAGGTAGATTTGTAAGAATTACATTATTTCTCTTTATTTTTATTATTTTTACAATCAGAAGGAAATCACTAGAAACCAAGTATAAGGCAATACAAAGCTTATATATATATATGCTGTTCTCTACAATTTTGTCAATGCTTTTATTGATTTATACATCAGCGTATATAATCCGAATTTCATATTATTTTGATATATTCATGCTGATATATATTCCATACATTTTAGAGGAAGTGGAGGTTAAAATCAATACTTTAAACCACTATCCTAAGTACATGTTAGTCGGAAGCATATTTTTTGTTTATTGGATAATTGTTTATGTAGTACGAAATGGAGCAGCCACAATGCCATATTTGTTTATGCAAAGTTAGCGAGGAAATATGATATCAGTAATTATTCCGTCCTATAATAGGGCAAATACAATTAAAAGATCCTTAGAAAGTGTTTTAAATCAAACATACAAAGACATTGAAGTCATTATTGTAGATGACTGTTCAACGGATAGCACTAGACAGATTATAGAAAGTTATGATGATGAGCGAATTAGATATGTGAAAAATGATACGAATTCAGGAGCGTGCCAGTCGCGCAATAATGGAATTACCATTGCAAATGGAGAATATATAGCTTTTCAAGATAGTGATGATTTTTGGAGACCAAACAAATTAGAAATTCAATTGGAGTTCATGAAGAAATGCAATGCTGATGTATGTTTCTGCAAATTTCAAAAACATGGTTATCCGGAGATTGAAGGCAAGATTGCACCGGAAATTGGAGGTGGAATTATAGAATATAATAAATTGGTAAGACAATCGCTTGTAGGAACGCCAACTATTTTGGCAAAGACAGCGGTAATGAAAGATATTATGTTTGATGCCACCTTGAAGCGATTACAAGATTATGATTGGGCTATTTCAGCAGGAAGAAAATATACATTTTGCTTAATAGATGAAATTTTGGTAGATGCATATTTGCAAAAGGATTCACTGACAGTCTCTTTAAACTATTTGACTGCTATTACAAGTCTAATGGAAAAATACGAAAGAATGCCAAATGAATATTCTGTGGCATTACCTGTAATGATAAATAAGCAAGCCAATATACAAACATATAATGGAGAGAGAGTCCATTCCTTGTACTGGAAAGCGTACAAACTCTCGAGAAATAAAGAATATATGATAAAAGCTGTTTTATCATTCTTAGGACTGCTGAAGATTGCTTTCAAAATTAAGAATATAACTTATTAAGGATATAAAAATGATACAATCAAAAGAAGATTTGAAATACTACATAGAGTGTGATTTAAAATCAATAGGTGTTTATCCTTTGTCAATTAAGCGGAGAATGACAGCGTTAATTTGTCCAAAAGGCTGGAAGCTACAAATCATCATGAGACATCTAGAATATAAAATCAACTGCCGCAGCAATACAGTCGTAGGGCGGATTTTGATGATGTTGAAATATAAAAAATTCGAAAGATACTGTTTTAAACTAGGCTGTTCACTGGCTGCTAACGTTTTTGGCCCTGGACTTTGTTTAAATCATTGCAATGGTGTTGTTGTAAATGGACATACACGCATAGGATCAAATGCGCGAATAAATGCTGGAGTAAATATTGGTAGTTTCTCTAAGTTTGATCAGAATTTTACACATAATAACGCTCCAATTATAGGTGATAATGTTTATATTGGTCCGGGAGCGAAATTGTTTGGTAAAATTATTATAGGTGATAACGTAGCAATAGGTGCTAATGCTGTTGTAAATAAGGATGTTCCAAGCAATTCCACTGCCGTTGGTATTCCTGCTCAAGTGCTGGAGCACCACGGTTCTTATAATATGGTCAAATACGGTGATTCAAAAGCAACACCCAAGTAAATGGAGGTTTTAAGGTGAATATTGGTATTGTGACTACATGGTTTGAAAGAGGCGCTGCATATGTAAGTAAAACATATATGGAACTTTTGGAAAAAGAAGGACATAATGTATATATTTTTGCCAGAGGTGGAGATGCAAGCTTGTCATCTATATCTAAAGAATGGCAAGGAAACAATGTTACAAGAAGTACTAAATATGTAGATACGACAATTGAAAATTTTAAATTTTTTAAGTGGATAAGAGTCAATAGTATTGATGCACTTTTATTCAATGAACAGCGAGATTTTAGAATACTTATTTCATTAAAAAGAAATTTTCCTCATCTAAAACTCGGGGCATATGTTGATTATTACACGGAGTACACTCTGAAATGGTTTGATCTATATGATTTTTTGATTTGCAATACACACCGACATATGCAAGCAATGAAAAATCATTCACAAAAATATTTTGTTCGCTGGGGAACGAATGTAGATACATTCAAGCCTATTCCAGAGAAGCACAATGATTTAGTTTTTTTTCATTCTGTAGGTCAGTCATTTAGAAAAGGAACAGATGTACTAATTGATGCTTTTATAGATGGAGAAGTATACAAGAAAGCTAAGTTAATAGTTCATACTCAGATTTCAATTGAGAAAAATTGTAAATATACTAAAGCTGAATTATCCGATTATAATGTAGAAGTAATAGAAAAGACGGTAACAGCTCCTGGGTTATACTATAAGGGTGATGTTTATGTTTATCCAACAAGATTGGATGGTTTAGGATTAACTATGTACGAAGCATTAGCTTCAGGGCTTCCAATGATTGTAACAGATTTTCCACCAATGAATGAAGTTGGAGATAGTAATATTGTTAAATATGTAAAAGTTGACGATTATTATTGTCGTGGAGATGGATATTATTTCCCTATGTCCATCTGTAGTAAAGAAAATTTAATCGAGGCATTTAATTGGTATGTAAATAAAAAGAAATGCCTTCCTGATTTAAAGAAAAAAGCAAGAGAATATGCATTAAAGTATTATGACATCTCGCAGCAAAGCGCTGAGATCTCAAGAATATTTATAGAAGCAAAAACAAGACCGCTTGATGAAAATTTGGCAAAAGAAGTAAAACATGCATATTTAAAAAATGCAAATTTATTTAAAGTATTGCTAAAATATAGGAAAATTTATGAAATAAAAAATAAAGCCTAGGGGATCGTAATGAATAAAGAAAAAAACATTCATGTAAATATGGCTTTAAATATCATGCGTACATTGCTTTCGGTTGTATTTCCATTATTATCGTATCCATACGCTACAAGAGTGTTACAAGTAGAAAATTATGGAAAGGTAAGCTTTTCACAATCTGTTATCAGCTATTTTGTATTAGTAGCAGCTTTGGGAATATCGTCTTATGCAATTCGTGAAGGTGGAATTTATAAGAGTGATCGAAATAAAATAGATAAATTTGCTAGTGAAATTTTTACTATCAATATAATATCAACTTTAATTGCTTATTTTATTCTAATCATAGTAATATTTATGAGTCCGAAATTATTTCAGAATCGAACATTATTATTGCTATTAAGTATAACGGTTATATTAACAACAATCAGTGTTGACTGGATTAATGTAATTTTTGAAGATTATTTATTTATCACAGTTCGAAGCTTTATAATACAATGTATTACTCTGGTTATGTTGTTTATTTTTATAAAAAAACCTGATGATTATTTTAGGTATGCCGCTTTACAGGTATTAAATGGCGGTTTGATAGCGATTTCTAATTTTATATACACACGAAAACTGTGTACAGTTAAAATAGTTAAAAAATTAAATTTAAAACATCATTTAAAACCTATATTAATTATGTTTTCAAATTCAATGGCGGTGTCAGTATATTTGAATGTTGATAATGTTATGTTGGGTTTAGTACGCGGTGAATGTGCAGTTGGATTATATTCTGTCTCTGTAAAAGTGTATACAATATTAAAACAATTAGTGGCATCAATTTATAATGTAACTATAACGAGGCTTACCCATTATTTGTCATCTGAAAATTTAAATGCGTATAAAAAATTATTAAATGATGTTTTAAATAACTTAATTTTTTTATCTATACCTATAGTTGCCGGAATAATGTGTACGGCCCCTAAAATTATATTGGTATTGGCAGGGTCTGAATATATTCAAGCCACATTATCGTTAAGAATCTTAGCAGTTGCGATTTTTTTTGCGGTATTAGGTGGAGCATTGGCAAATTGTGTTAATTTTCCCAACAAAAGAGAAAGTAAGAATTTAGTAGGAACATCACTAAGTGCCATTATTAATTTACTGCTAAACATGGTGGCAATTCCGATAGTTGGGATTAATGGAGCTGCGTTGACAACATTAGTTGCAGAACTATTGGTATTCTTATACTTATTATTTTCCATAAAGGAATTCTGGAGTTATTTCGATTGGAGAACAATAGGTATAAACATTGTAAAAAGTATTATTGCAACAATTCCTTTTTATTTATTCAGATATTTGTTAGATACAGCAGTGAACATAGGAGATGTTTTTAATTTAATTATTATGATACTGCTATCACTTCTTTCATATGCAAGTGTTGGTATAGCAATAAAAAATAGTGAAATGATAAAAATTTTACATGCTGTAAGGAATAGTAGAGGATGATCGTTAAAAGAAAAAATGCACGGTTTTTATCAAGTAACAATTAAAGTAGATCCTTTAAAAGATCCACTAAAGGCCTAGTTATTAGAAACATTGCTTATATTAGAGGAGCATCAAAACTGATAGGAGATATTTCTATAGGAGATAACGCTGTGATTGGTGCGAATGCGGTTATCGCTAAGAAGGTTCCATCTGATTCATCACAAGTAGAATTCAATTAAAGAATAATAAAGGAAAAAGATTATAATGAAAAAAATAATGTTAGTGTTTGGCACACGTCCGGAAGCAATCAAGATGTGTCCGCTTGTAAAGGAATTAAAGAAAAGATTGTCAATCGAGACTATTGTATGTATAACAGGTCAGCATCGTCAGATGTTGGATCAGGTATTGGAAGCATTCCAAGTGGTGCCGGACTATGATCTTTCTGTTATGAAAGAAAAGCAGACGCTTTTTGATATTACAGTAAATATCCTCGAAAAAATTAAATCTGTTTTGGAAAAGGTCAAACCTGATGTAGTACTTATACATGGAGATACTTCCACCACTTTTGTGACGGCTCTGGCATGTTTCTATCTACAGATTCCGATCGGGCATGTAGAAGCTGGGCTACGTACACATAATATATACTCACCATATCCGGAGGAGTTTAACCGACAAGCGGTTTCAATTATCTCAAAGTATAACTTTGCACCAACAGAAATATCTAAAAATAACCTCATCAAAGAGGGAAAAGATCCAAAGACAATTTACATTACTGGAAATACCGCCATTGATGCATTGAAGGCCACGGTTCGTGATGACTATCGGAATGAATATCTGGATTGGGTATCTAATTCACGTCTTATCATGATCACTGCTCATAGAAGAGAAAATCTGGGCGAGCCAATGCATCATATGTTCCGTGCCATACGTCGCGTTATGGATGAGCACCCAGACGTCAAGGCAATCTATCCGATTCATATGAACCCAGTCGTTCGTCAGGAGGCAAATGAGGAATTGGCTGGATGTAACCGCATTAAGATCATTGAGCCACTTGAAGTTTTAGATTTCCATAACTTCCTCAACAAGAGCTATTTAATTCTTACAGATTCGGGTGGGATTCAGGAAGAAGCACCTTCTCTTGGTAAGCCAGTTCTTGTTATGCGTGATACGACAGAACGTCCAGAGGGAATTGCAGCAGGTACATTAAGACTGGTTGGTACAGAAGAAAAGAGCATTTATCAGAACTTCTCAGATCTTCTTAGTAATAAAGATGCATATCAACAGATGAGTCATGCTTCCAATCCATATGGTGACGGTCATGCCTGCGAGAGAATCGCTAATATTTTGGAAGAAAAAGCTCTTGGTTAAGCTATTGTATTTCATTGTTCGAAAAAATTAAGTCTGTGAAAGTTATTCTGTAATTGAAAATTTATAAGGTCTTCTATGATAAAATAAAAATTCTATGGTAAGCGCCAAGTATTAGGGTATCCCAACACTTGGCGCTTACCATAGAAAGCCCTTCCACGCTAACATTATCAAAGAATATCTGCTTTTACAGAGTTTTCTTCACACACTCTAGTTAGTCCAGAAAAATGTCCGTCTCCCACTCAAATAGGAATATTTTGTGGTTAAAAATATCATCAACTGCAATTTAAAATAACCGGGGGATTTGATCCACTAATTCCCTTTACTTCTTAATATTTCACATTATATGGTTTTTAGATAATTCATAAAGTTATTTTTATTCTCAAGTGCAGTAGTGGCAGGTCTACCCAAATCATCTCGAGCACCGATTGAACACTTCACTTCAATAAGGCTCAGCTCATCTGCTTTTTTTGCAGATAACAATGCCTCATCCAATTTATCGAATGTTTCAACTGAAGCCGCATTTGGATATCCGCAAGCTTTTGCAATTGTGACAATATCCATATTTGATGCAACCGTTGGCATTCCGCCGACAGTCTCATGAGCCCCATTGTTAATCACTACATGAATCATATTCTTAGGCTTATTAGCACCCAGTAATGCCATAGAACCCATATGCATCAGTAAAGCTCCATCACCGTCGATGCACCAGATTTTAGTTTCAGGCTTATTGATTGCCACTCCAAGTGCAATACTACTGGAGTGTCCCATAGACCCCACTGTAAGGAAGTCATACTTATGGCTCTGTCCATTAGCTACACGAGTCTCAAACAATTCACGACTTGCCTTACCTGTCGTAGACACAATCGGATCCTCCCCAGAAGCCTTTACAATGTGCTGAATGATTTCTTCACGCACCATCTTATTGTCATTCTTGTATTCAACCTTTCCATCATAAGAAATAGCACCTTTTCGTATAATGAATGCCACATCTTTTCCTGTTGCAAGTACTGCTTTAAAAGCTTCCATTACTGTGGCGACTTCATCATCCGTAGTTTCCTTGCCAACAACAAAAGTCTTGATATCCATATCTTCAAGAAGCTTTACAGTTACTTCTCCTTGGTAAATATGCTGTGGCTCGTCATGAATTCCAGGCTCACCTCTCCATCCAACAACAAAAATCATTGGTATAGCATACACTTTGTCGTTTAAAAGTGAAGCAACTGGATTGATGATATTTCCCTCACCACTATTTTGCATATACACTACTGGAACTTTACCAGTAGCTAGGTAATATCCTGCTGCTAATGCAGTACAGTTACCCTCATTTGCCGCTATCACATGGTGCTTAGGATCAATTCCGTAGGTATTTATTAAATAGTTGCACAGTGCTTTTAGTTGTGAATCTGGCACACCAGTATAAAAATTGGAACCTATGATTTCTACAAATTTTTCTACTTTCATAATTTTACTTCTCCTTATCCCTTAAGAATATCGTGATAAAGTTCATCAATTGCACTTTCACTAAGTCCAACAGGATTATTTTTTAGTCTGACTGGATTTACAGATTTCTTTAAAATGAAATATTCTTCTTTAGATGCACAGGGGATTTCAAGTTTAAATGTATTAATGATATTATCAAACTTTTCTACTGCCTGCTCACTTGTATTACATCCAAATGCAACAGCTATTTCATAGAAAATCCACTTTAAATATTCCGTACCGCGCGAATCCGTACAATCACCAGTATTCTTTATCATATACGGCCATAATTTTGATACACACAATGAAGCCGCATGGCCATGTGCCAATCCGTACAAGCTCGTCAACTTATAGCACATAGCATGTCCTGCTGTGGTCTGCGTAATATTGATTGCCTTTCCGGCAATATTAGATGCCTCAAGCATACCGATATTTCCGGCATATTCATTATTAAGGTAGGCATCCATATGTTTTATGATTTTCTGAATTGCCGTTTTTGAAAATTCTCTACTCGAATTAGTTGAATTAACAGACCAAAATGACTCAATCGCATGGCAAAAAGCATCTAGCATTGTGGCTTTTCTCTGGTATTCAGGAAGAGAGTTAAGTGTAGAAGCATCAAAAAATACTACGGATGGAATGCAACTATAATCAGACACTGATTGTTTCTCTCCATTATAATAGATTACAGCAAACCGTGTTGCTTCACTTCCTGTTCCTGATGTTGTTGGTACTGCATAAAAAGGAATATCGTTAGGTACAATTTTTTGTAGTAAATAATTTTCCATAGGATCCATAAAGCAGAAGAGTTTGATGCATTTAGCAACATCCATAGCACTTCCGCCACCAACAGCAACTATTGCCTCACATTGTTCATTCTTATATTTTTTAATACCTTTTACTACAGAATCATACTTTGGATTCGGTTGGAAATCATTGAACTTGAAGAATCTAATACCGAATTCCTTCTCTAAATATTCTAAATATAAACCAATTTGCAGACGTTCTATCGAATGTCCGCAAACTAGAAGAATCTTTTTATATCCTGTAGACAAAACAAATCTCCCGAATTCAGAGTAATCATTATTTCTTATAAAAATCTGTTTTTCGCCCATAACGAATCACCTCATATATCTTCTGGGATCAGACTTATGATTTCTTTAAAAGACATACAAATATCATCACATTCCTTAGCTCTATGATTTTTGAGAATTAATTTAGCTGCATTCTGCATTGCCGGAAATCCAGTTCTTGTTAGCTGATTTGCATAAATAACAATATTTACACCACGTTCCTTAAACTCTTCCTCAGTAACTGAATTAAACGCTGTTGGCACAACAACAATTGGTGTTGCGTTATCTTTTGCTCGGAATTTCTCAACAAATTCAAAAATCTCAGAAGGATCCTTTTTACGGCTGTGAATCATTACTGCATCTGTTCCAGCATCAACAAATGCAAATGCTCTTTCCAATGCATCCTCCATTCCCTTTTCAAGGATTAAACTCTCAATGCGAGAGCAAATCATAAAGTCCTTCGTTCTCTGCGCTCTTTTTCCAGCTCTTATCTTCTCACAGAAATCAGAGATAGATGCCTGTGTCTGAGCAACTTCCGTACCAAACAGAGAGTTCTTTTTCAAACCAGTTTTATCTTCAATGATAATCATTGAAACACCCATGCGTTCCAGGGAACGTACAGTATATACAAAGTGCTCAGTTAATCCTCCCGTATCCCCATCAAAAATAATCGGTTTTGTAGTAACTTCACAGACATCATCAATAGTACGGAATCTGGATGTCATGTCTACAAGCTCTATGTCAGGTTTTCCCTTTGTTGTTGAATCACATAAAGAACTGATCCACATAGCATCAAACTGATGTGCCCCCCCCTCTTCTTCAACAATCGTATTCTCAACGATAAGTCCAGTTAATCCGCTATGAGTCTCCATCACATTAATAGTGCCTTTCATTGCGAGCACTTTCTTAAGCCTTGCACGGCGTACGTCAGGTGTAGAAAGTTCTGCTCTTGCTCTCTTATCGAGTTCTTCATACTTTTCATCATTTGAATATGGGAACTCTACCAATTTCCCACCGTATGTAGCTAATATGCTAGTAACTTCATCCCTAATCGGCCTCTGTATACCGTTAATCCAATCATCACCATGAACAACAAAATCTGGCTTATACTTTTCAAGATTATCTTTATAACTTAGTGTCTTTTGCTCCACTACTCTATATATGCCCATAATATTTTCGAACATTGTCTTTCTCTCCGCATAAGGCAAAAGTGGGAATCGTTTATAGCTCACAATTGCTTCATCAGAAAGAACTCCGATGATCAATTTTCCAAGATGCTGCGCCTTTTTAATAATCGCAATGTGTCCACTGTGAATGATATCCGATGAAAAGCACATATATACAGTTCTGCATTCCACTTCGTGAAGCTTCTGTGAAACAATTGCCAGATCTTCTGGATTATCAATTTCGCTACATAACTGGTTTTTTACATCCAGTGGATAAATCATGCACTGATTAGATATTTCATTAAATGCATTCTCTGCGTAACATTTTGTTTCTCCGGTCTCACAGAATTTAATAATATTATTCAGCCAAATAATCCAATCCTGCTTTTTGAGCTTATACAAAGGCTGTGCAGCCAAAGCTTCATTAAAAAATTCGATACCAACTTTCGTAATATGACCTTCCTGAAAAACAGCCTTAAAATCCTTATCAGGAAGTTGAACAGAAGAACTAACTGTCATACAACTAGTTTCTGATTCCAGAACTGAATCAAACACGGTATTTTCAAAAACAAGATCTCCATGCATCAATATAATGTCATCATCAAGGTATTCTCTTGCGCAATAAATGGAATAAATATAGTTGGTTTCTTTGTAATCTGGATTTTTCACAAAAGTGATGTGAATTGGCAAATCCAAACTCTGACAGTATTGCACAAGAACACTATCAAATAACCCTGTTGTAATAACTACCTCCTCAATCCCTGCTTCTGAAAGCTGCTGTAGCTGACGTGATAGAATTGTTTCGTGTGTTGATATTTCTGTCATACACTTAGGATGTTCTGACGTAAGAACCCCCATACGACTGCCCATTCCTGAGTTCAATATTAGTGCTTTCATTTTATCTCCTTCTATGTTTAATAATAATTTATATGTCATTCCTTTGGTGCTAGCAAAGCAAATTATATATTATCACTATCATGATGTCAATAAATTATATGCATCTATATAAAAATAGCACTGTACAATCAACATATGTTGATATATAATTTACATATTCATCAAATAACTAAGGAGTAAAATATATGTCTGTTGGAGATAACATAAGGAAAAGAAGATTCGAATTAAAATTGTCACAACAAGAGCTTGCAACTGCAATGGGATATAAATGTCGGGCTACCATTACAAAAATAGAATCTGGTGAGAATGATGTAACTCAACTAAAATTGCAAAAATTTGCAAAAGTTCTTGATACTAGTGTTGAATATCTAATAGGAATTAGTAATACTTCTCCTAGTCCAGTTTCAATATTTCAGCAGACTCCTATTGTATCTTTAGACAATTCATCTCGCAATAAAAATATTGTAATTATTATGGCAGGCGGTAAGTCTAGCCGCAATCAACAAAATATTCCCAATCAGTTTATTAATGTCTTAGGGAAACCTATTATTGTATATTGTATGGAATCATATCAATTTCATCCTACTATCGATGATATCTATGTTGTTTGTTTAAAAGGGTGGGATAACATAGTAAAAGCATATGCAGAGAAATTCCAGATAACGAAACTTCGCGGAATAATACCTGCTGGAACATTTGGCATTCAATCCGTCAAAAATGGAATAGATCAGATTAAAGATAATTATGATGATAACGACATCATTGTTATTCAAGAATCGACACGTCCAATGGTCAGTGTTGAAATGATTTCAAAACTGTTACAAACTTGCAGTGAACTCGGGAGTGCAAATATTTGCCAATCCATGAAAGATTATTTACAATTTACCGTGTCCCCCTACAAAACCACAAAAGTAAATCGCGAAAATACGATTGAGGTTCAGTCACCAGAGGCATTCAAATTAAATGTAATTAATTCAATATTTGAACAGGCCGAAAAGAAACAACACAAATTCGACGAGTCCTGTTGTGCTATGCTTCTCGACAATTTAGGATATAGCATAAACTTCGTCGAAGGAAGTGTCAATAACGTAAAAATTATTCGCCAAGAGGACATTGCTATATTTTCTTCACTTCTCAAACAGCTGAACTCATAAGATAATTTCCTTTAACTGTTCAGATTTGTGTAACCTATTGAACCAACATTTTCTTTTCACATACAGCGTTCAAAATACTATGAAACACTTGCCACGAGCGTTCTGCTAAATATTGGCACTTTTACAAACATATATCCCGCCGAAATGAACCTCTCTACAACAGACTCATCCCGGTGGGGTATTTTCATTTCTTTGTATCATTTTCTTTTACCATCTTATAAAACTGTGTTTTCTTTAGCCCTAGCTGTTCCATTGCTGCAACCGCTGTAATCGTTCCTGCTCTCCCGATAACTTCATTCCAAGTTAATTGGCTTTACAATTCGAGGTCGTCTAATTCGCACGCCACGGTTCAGGACAGAGTCAATGCCTTCCCGCTGCCTCTTTTTAATTGTAGCTCATTCGTTTCCCCAAAACTATCTAAAACTTCAATTAGAATATTTTGCACTATGTCATATCCCCACTCCTACCCATCAGGCGGTTCGATCAGTGTGATCGGTGTATCTAGTATCTTCAATCTAATGTTATGATTATGGAAGTATTCGATTTCATGCTTTAGATCATCCTCGTTTCTGCAGAGCCGATCCAGTGGCACAATAACGAGTGTATTGCCTGTTCTGAGTATGGTATTCTTCAATGCCTGATAACCGGAACTGCTCATATTTTTGCCGCTATTCTTATTACTATAATTACTTGTTCTGTGGCTCCCAACTTTTCAAGAGCCTCCAAACTGGCGATTCAGATTCTGTTCCTTGCTTGAGACACGGGCATATTGAGACAATGTAATACTAAGTTTTTTCTCTATGGCATCTTTTGCCAATAGTTCAAACATCTGTGGGTTCTTCAACCTTGGATACTTCTTCTACATCTTTATTTGCTCTTTCTTTCGAATTTAAATGCCGTACAGTTTTTATTCAGTCACAAACTATGTCTTCAGCACAATTGAATCTACAACTCATTCCACTTCATATTCACCTGTAGCTACCGGAAGAATACAGACTCCCCGGAACCACTCCGAATCTTTATGTTTCACCTCATCACATACAAGCCGAATCTCTACCGAGAAAATAGAGAATACTTCATCACATCCTGCTGGATCCAGCAGATTCGCTATATCATATAATGCTGTCAGCTCATCGAAAGAGATATATTTGCTTCCAGTTGCACATACTTGTTCGGCGTCATTATCGATGTTATCCTCCGGCTCCCATTTTTTTGTCCAACTTCCATAGGCCTTCGCCGATAATAGCATAGGTTGTGGTGTCGCATATTCCTCCAATTCTCCAAGGGAAATCACCAGTAATTTATCTGGAATAATCTAAATAATCTTGAAGAATAGTGCTACATGAATTACCTTTTTCATAGCATCCCATCTTTTCAAAGAAATCCTCAAGTTTTAACAGGTAACTATTCTCATCAAACTCAGTGACAGCATTTAACATCTGTGCTTCGTTTCTAGCGATAGGATACGGTAGTTGTTCATGAGGAAAATATAATCCTCTATCTGAAGAGTATTCCTCTAAATCCGGTGTATATAAAAATACTGGTTTTCTCTGCAATGAAAAATCCCAAATTGATCCGGAGTAATCAGATATCAAAGCATCAGCAACGAGTAATAATTCCTGCATATCTGGGTAAAAGGATACATCGTTTGGACTACTTTTTTTATATGAATTTCCTAGCTGTGCAATGACCATAGGATGATACCTAAATAAAACTATCCATTCGCCACCATATCGTTCTTCAAACGCAAATCTAATCTTATCAAAATTTAGCCCTATATCACAAATACCAAAGTCACCTCTAAATGTAGGTGCATATATAGCAATGCGTTTGTCCACAATATTCAATTTTTCACGAATTCGCTCAATTCTCAAACTCGAATCTTTTTCAAAAAAAATGTCATTTCTCGGAGATCCACAATTTAAAACGCGTCCATAATATTCAAATGAATCTTTAATAACTTGCTTTTCGTAAAAATCCGAATGACTGGTATACACTGTTGGCAAACTATATACTCGCTTATTGTATCTGATAGCATATTTTCCTACTTTCTTAAATGGGTATCCATGCCAAGTTTCAACCAAATACTGTTTTTTGCGATATGGGATATATGATCTTGGAGTCGTATTAAAAAGTAACAAACCTGAAGTCAAGCTATAGTAGACTGCTGCTATACTATTTTTCCTTACAAATTTAATTATGTCTATCCCCTTAAAGTTGGTTTCATCAGTAATTTCCCATACAATTTTATATTTATTTGGATAGTTTTTCATTAAGTACTCAGCAAATGCCTTGGCTTCAAACCCATATGAAGTGCCATTAAAGTTAACCAAATAAACTGTTCTTTTCTTTATTGGGCATAAATAAAATATTTTCAATACAAAACACAAAAAACTTCTTGCAAAATCTTTCATTCTTTAATCCTCCGAACTACACCTAATAAATAATTTTTATTCTTAATGGCATATGAAAGGATGAGTATTAGTCCAGAAACACGAATTATCATATTTAATCCAGCACTGTGTGCAGTAGAAATAACAACAATTGCAAAAATAAAAAATAGTGAAGTTACAACAAACACATGTTTTATGTCAATGATTTCACTGATATTGTATTTTCTTGAAATACAATAGTGAAATATGAACAAAGCAAAATATGAAAACCATGTTGTATATGCGGCAGAACCATACCCCAAAAATGTCAATGAAATATAGTTTAGAATAATGTTTAATACCGCTGCAAAGAAAGTACCCAAAGAGATAAATGCAGTTTTTTTATTAAAATATTCGATGCTAACCGGCATGAGATATAAGAAAATACAATAATTTGCAGCTGTTAACGGTACTAACAATTGCATTCCCTCCCAATATTCACCTGTTAAGAATACTTTTGAAATTTCAGGCATAACACATATAAATCCAGCACACAGTATTGCAAACAATTCAACATATTTCTTTGACGCTGTATAAACGTATCCTTTATTATTATCATTAATTTCAAAAAAAAGCCAAGGGGTCCATGCATTATCTATGGACAGACAAATAACATACATTATTGTACAAATAGTATAAATACTACTATATATTCCAGCCTCTGATGAACCGATCATATTATTAATCATAATTCTGTCAAATTGTGATAGTATTGATTGAGAGATAACATGTGGCACAAGTGGAATACCTATCAATAAGGCGTATCTCCACAGTTCTTTGTCATATAGTTTCTTCCCTTTTATAATAACAATAAAACCTATAAGTAATACAATTACTATAGGAGGAAAAGCAGATCCAAATACACGACCTAAATATCTTTCATTTGGAAATACAAAAATTATCAATAATATTGAAAGTATAATACTTCCCAATGTATTTATAACTGAAATAGCTAAGTAGGGTTTGTATTTAAATTCAGCATTTAATTTTGTTCCATAAAAATGTATAAAATACCCGCCAAAGCTTTGAAAAAGCAGACAATTTGTGGTTAATCTGCTAAAACCAATAACGTTTGCATATAAAGGATAAAACATATTTGCACCACATAATACAGCAAGGAAGAACAGTATACTCATAAAAAATATTGATGAAACATATTCATTAAACCGATATTTAAAATCAATTTTAGCATTTTTTAAAGTGCCATATAAACCCAGCCCAAGAAATGCTTGAATGAGATTCTCATATGCTATATATGAATTGTATATTCCAAAATCCTTAGTCGAAAGGATTCTTGTAAATATTGGAAGTGTAAAAAAAACACACCCTTTTAGTAGAATATTGCCTAGTGTGTACCAAAGTCCTGCTTTGCTTGCCGCTTTACTACGATCCTCACTCATTTAATTATAACTCCTATATATAAGAACTAAGTTTTGTTAATTTTCAATCTTAGAGAGTTTTTTCGTAAACACGGGAAAACTACAAATAAATATGTAAACAATAAGATTAATAAAAATTGGTAATAGCACATTAGAAAAGCCACCACTAGCTGTATGAGCAAATTGCCACATAATATACATACTAATAAAAGTTCCTTTCTTTTCATAATTTTCTGAAATGATCGTACCTACCACACCCATTAAAAACATTCCTAAAAATACGAACGATAAACCAAAATTTATATAATGCTCCCCAAGTATAGATGGCGTTCTTCCTCCACCAGCAAAAGCAACACCAACCTGTTCTTTCAACCACAATGTGAAATCAAGATCTGGACCTGGTTTCAGCATAATAAAATCAATAAGATATGTGTATCCAAACTGAAAATTAGTTTTTGATGGAAATGTTAAAAACACATAATTCAAATTATGGCAATGTACAACTAATGAAGCTAACAACGAGACTACAAATGAGGACGACAGAAACGATGTCGATGAACTCATTTGATTTCTAGCCATTCCCAAAATTTCAACCAAAGCAATTCCTAATGCCCCCCATACAACTAATCTGCTGCTTTTGATATTGTTTTTATATACAATCATAAAAGCCAAGCATAAGCCTAGTGTTAACGCATTAGATCTATACCCCTGCAATAGCAACACCACAAAGGAAATTGAGGTCATGCCACAAACTTCAATAAGTGAACTAACACGTTTTTTATATACGTTTTTTCCATCGTAATAGGCTTCATATAGCATCGGAATGACAACTATAGATATTTGAGCTAAATAGATTAGCATTCCATTACCCGCCATCGCACTTACTCGTCCATTCTGAGTATCTCCAGAAAACAAGTATATTCTATTTTTAAATGCGTACATAAGCCCCGTTGCCACGGATACAAGCCAAAGGAATCTTAAAATATAAATACGTTTCAGATTAAAATTTAAATTTTTTACATTTATTTTTATTTTTTTGAACTCAAGCCCTAAATTAGAGACACAATTTCCCCATGCAAATGCTAGCAATCCACCTAATACGATTGTATAATAATTATAATTTAAATTTCTTCCCTCATAGAGCAGAACGATTGGACCAAGTCCCATTATATAAGCATAATATGCCAAAAAAAGGTTGTTAGCATTTAAAAGCTTTCTCTTTTGGTTAAAAATAATGCTTAGTGAAATAAGCGAAAAAGTAAATATGTATAACGGTATGCTTTCCGTCTTGTCATAAGCACCGAAACAAAAAATTAATGAAGTTACTATTATAATACACATATTAATCGCATTTCGATTTTTTACTATCACAATACCATCCTATCTTATGCTGTTTATTACCCTTGCGCCCAAAAGTGCTGGCACATACAAATGTAACCTTAACAACAAAATAAATGCTTTAGCTGATTTCGGTAATCCCTTATTCGATATTCCTTCCAATACATTTAACTGCTTAATATTTTTCCGTATATGTAGTGCTGAGACAAAAATATTTCTTTTACATTTTACTTCATGAAATATTGCCATAATCAGCCAATACGCCTTGAATGCATTTATCTGATTATCTAGAACATCATTTATCCCGCCAATTCTTCCAGATATATATTCAGTTAACCATTGATTATTCTGAAATCTATTTTCATCATATGTATGCAGCATTGAGCCGCTATTTAACTGATTGTAACAATACAATACATCATCAATAAAGGTTATACTATTCGCTGCATATAGACATTCGTAAACAAATGCATTATCTTCTCCCATCCTAACTCTTTCATCTTTGCAAAAATGTTCAAGCAACAAACACCTTTTAAATACCTTATTCCAAGCAACCGGAAATATTAAGCCTGTACAAAATGGTTTACGGTTATCATACATCATATATGGGTAAACATCAGATGCCAATTTTGCTTTCTCATAAAATCCTGCAGTAGGGCCTACCGCTATTTTTTCCTCATGGTCATCAAACACTTTTTTTGCACCATATATAATGATATCGGATTTATTGGTGCTAATGCCCCTTCTATATACCTTATCCAATAAATCTTTTTCAATCCAATCGTCACCATCTACATAACAAATGTATTCTCCTCTTGCCTCTCTAATCCCTGTATTTCTAGCTGCAACAAGGCCAGCATTCTTTTTATGTATTACTCTTACTCTTTTATCTTGCTTAGCATAATTATCACATATAATCGAACAATTATCAGGTGAACCATCGTCAACAAGTATCACTTCAAAATCTTCAAATGATTGAGACAAAATACTATCAACGCATTTATTCAAAAACTTTTCAACTTTATAAATAGGTACAACAACTGAGTACTTTATCATAATAATATTACCTCTTTTTACTACTTCATCTGTGCAGCAATATCAGCATCTACGATTTCTTCACCAGTTTTCTCAATTAACTGAGCCTTACTTTCTTCGCTTAATCCATTGTTTATAGATGCACATATATCACATGTTGAGCACTTATCTAGTTCATCTTTGGTAACCTCGCCATCTCTATAGTCCTTTACTATCTTATTTTCATACATGCTATATGGATGCTTAGTAAATAGAGATTTGAATTTGTGTATGGCAACCCATGTCGCAGGCTTCCAGATATACTTGTGCATTGCTGGTGAAACAGAACCAATCATCCAGCACTCTCTATCGCAACAACGTACCTTCGCTCTTACATTCTCTGCCTCAGAACTATTCCATAGTTCACTCCATGCCTGGCTATTTAAATTACCCATAACCTCTTTATCTTTTGTTCCATTACATGGCATAACATCTCCGTATGGATCAATAAAAAAAGTATTAAACGACATATCGCATGGGAGAAGTCTCTTTTGACCATAGATATAATTGATTAAGCCATGATTAAAATAAGCTCTAAACCACTTTTTAGGGCTATTAGACCTTAAAAGTTCATTAATGAGATTTTCAAAATTCTTTGCCACCATTGGACGATCTTTGATGATATTCTTTGCTTCAACAAAGTAGAACGAATTATGAAGAGAAGCTGTCGCAAATTCCATTCCCATCTCATCAGATATATTGTAAAGAGGAACGAGGTCTGGAGCGTTCTTATCCTGAACTGTCATTCCAAATCCAACATCCTTCATTCCCATTTCACTTAATTTTTTAAGTGTGTTATAACCTCTATTATAGCCATCCTGTAAACCGCGGATTTCGTTGTTTGTGTTTTCAAGACCTTCAATAGATATACGAATACCAATTTGAGGGAACTCCTTGGCCAGGTCAATAATACGATCAGTGAAAAATCCGTTCGTTGAAATAACAATCCGGTCAGATTTCTTATACAGTTCTCTGACAATATCCTTTAAATCAGTTCTAATAAATGGTTCACCACCTGTAATATTGGTAAAATACATCCTTGGAAGCTTTTTAATTGTCTCAATGCTAATTTCTTCCTCTGGCTTGGACGGCGCTTTATATCTGTTGCACATAGAGCAACGAGCATTACATCGATATGTAACGATTACCGTACCATTCAATTTTTTATCTGTGTTATTCGACATATTTATTACCTTTCGCAAAATTTATTTTTCTTGAATAAATTACATCAATTATTTTTCTTGACACCCAATTCACTGCAATAGACAATCCCAAAGTGATTACAATGACTGTAAAAATATAGATTGCTGAATTATTAATATTTATCAACTTAGCTATCACTTGGTAAACCCCAAATTGTAATAAAAAGAACTCGTAAGAGATTTTTGACATAAAATCCAAAAAATTATTCCCTATCACAAATTTCTGAAGCAAAAGAATAATTAACAGAATAAAACTTGCCCCTAACAAAGCCCGAAGTAAATATCCCCCCACAAATGATACTGCCTTAAGCTTCAAATAACATATGCCTAGGAAAAACGTACATGTTAGGGACATCGAGATAAGCTTTATATTTATCTTATTCATATGCTTTTTCAAAGAGTTTTCCGTATTAGCAAGAACAATTCCATATACAAATCCAATACTCTCTACCGGCCACAGAAAAAGGACTTTATAATCACTTATATAACCAATCAAACTTAATAGCATGGTCATAGAGATAACCAATACATCTCGTACAATAGAGTTTTTACTTAATTTAACCCTAACTGAATACACAATCCAAAACAGAATATATAAAATCAGCAATGTCTTAACCCAGTCATGGATATTAATATAATCAAATACTTGCAACTTTTCCCCTGTAGCCATTTTCAAAACGGTACTTACGATATTACACAAAAAAGCAGGTATAAGTAGCTTCGGAATTCTTGAAGTCCAAAATTTTTTTAAATATGATTTTTTGTAAATCCAGCCATATTTAAGACCATATCCTGATGCCATAAAATAATAGGTGACACCAATATAAGCAAAACTGCCAACAACATCCTGTACCTTATTTTGATATGCTATTGGTACATGAACTAAAATAACAATGATACAGAAAAATCCTTTGATCATCCGAGATTCATTTTTATTAAAGACTTCTCGCTTATTCTCTGTGTACTTCACATCTTTTAATGACAAAGCAACGTAAAGTATCAAGAACAATATCATCAATAAATTTGCATTCATTTTTACCCTCTATAACTCTTTAAAGTCTTATCAACCACATCATCCCAGTTATATTTCTTACAAATAAAATCCGCAGAGACGTTTTTGTATCTATCAACCTCATTTGGATTAGAAATCAACCATTCCAGCTTTTCTTGCAAACTCTCTGTGTTTCCCATGCAAAAGATAACCGCTTTATCCTCAACAACCTCAGTGCACTCTGGTATATTACTGACCAGACAACAGTTTCCATAACTCATCGCTTCAAGCAAACTTAGTGGCATGCCCTCAAGGTCAGAAGGTAGGCAGTAGACATAAGCATTACTATACAATTCTTCCAATACTCTGCCCTGAATAAATCCTGTAAAGATAATCCTATAATCGTCCTTTGCCATGCTCTTCAGTTCACTCATAAACGAGCTTGTATCAGAGCTTCCTCCAGCAATCACAAGTTTCTTATCGTTTTTGATTTTTTTGAATGCATCTATTAGATACTTTTCACCTTTTTCAGGTACAATTCGCCCAAGGTATAAGATATAGGTATCCTTTTCCAGCCCCCATTTTTCTTTAATCAGTTTAGCCTTTTTAATCTCTGGTTTATCAACACCATTTGGGATGAATTTTGTTTCTCTATGATACGTCTTCCAGAAGTAGTTTTTCACTCCCTCTGACAGGACAATAATCACATCAGCATATTTAACAGCGTTTTTTTCACCCCTTTTTATGTACCAAGAAGCAAATTTCCCCCATTTAGCTCTCGCCCAGTCTAAACCGTGGATAGTTACAACAACCTTTTTACCCATCAGCTTTGGCAACCAACACATAAAAGCAGGTCCCTCGGCATGAATATGTACTACATCATACTTTCCAAAAGCTGCTCTGATAGAAGAAAAAACAGAGGAGGTCATTGCAGCCAGCCCCGGTCTGTTTACAGTAAACACATCTTTCAGCACTACACCCTTGAAATCACTTCTCTTCTCAACATCAAAATCATTACCAGCAATATGATGACCTATACGATTATAACAAACAACATTATTTCCAAGGTTTACCATTCGTGTAGATAATTCCTCGACAACTATTTCTATACCACCCTCACGAGAAGGAATACGCTTGTGACCAAGCATAGCAATATTCAGTTTATTCTTGGTCTTTATATCACTCACTTTGTTATCTCCATTTCCATATAAAAGTTGTTCCTATTAGGTTGCATTCATATTATGCCATATACATATAGCTGTCTTTTTCCAAACCATAGGTGTCTTTTATTATCTTTGTCTCCCTGATATCGAGTCGTTCATCCGCAAACCTTACAGCGTTTTTCTCCCAACATAATATAAGTATAGGTAATTGTTAAATTGCTGAACCCATTGATTTTACCGGCTTTTCTTGCTTTATATCTGCTGAATTCCATCAGATTTCTTTAAAAGATACCTTTTCTGAATGCCAAGATTTGTTTATCGATGATGCACCTTCCTTTTTACAGCTTCTTGATGAGCAGCTGGATCTCGATTCTTTTACTCTTGGCACTGTACTTTCTGACTTTTTTGCCCTGCATCTGCACTTCCAGACAGACATTTTCCTAGAGGATTCCACTTTTGATACCATTGATATCTATGAATTCCTTAAAAATGAATTCCATTTTTCAAAAGCTCTGATTCCCTATAATACCCGGAACGAAAGTCGCCGTGATAAAGTTGGTTAAAATCTTTATGACTATCCCACTTGTCCAAAAGATTCCTCTCTAGTATGAAGTACCTCAGACATTGTCATAGAAAAGGACGGGTTGACCGCAATAAATGGGGCTGTCCCAAGGTCCATACGGTAAAAGGGCAGTGAATCTGCGACTGTAAGGATCCCTGCAGTACTGCCAAGTAAGGCCGGACGGCCATACGTACGAAACCATAGATTTCCGCATGTTTCCAGGAATCCAGAAATTCGGACCAACGTGATTCCTTTTATAAGATCAGGACGATTGTGGAACGGGCAATCAACCATTTTAAAATTAATATGTGTGTTGCCAGACGTAAAACGCGCAATCATGCCACTAAAAAAGGAAGATGTGTTTCTGGTCGGTATTGCCAGCCAGTTAATTGTAGTCGTAACATACTGTATTAATTGTCCATAATATATCAAAAGTTTAAAACCCTTAGTTTCCTGAATTAACATATATGATCTAACTTTTTGAAGACACGCCATTATGTAAAGAACTCGTTATTCATCTACAAATAATTAAAATATAATTCGTGATTTCTCTATTCCGAAAATAATTTATAAAATAAATACTTAGTTTTTAATGGAAGGAATACATTTAAAAAAATTTTCATAGCTCTAACCACAAATAATTGTTATTATTTACAGTTTATCCTGCAAAGCATACTAATACACTCCACTACAGCTCTACATCGCCCCACTCTTCCCAAACACCACACCCACAGTCCTCATCACAATCTTCATATCCAACCCCAGGCTCCAGTTTGTGATATACTCCTTATCCAACCTCACAACCTCTTCAAAGTCCGTAATATCACTTCTCCCGCTCACCTGCCACATTCCGGTTATTCCGGGCTTTATGGCCAGCCTTACGCGGTGGTGCAGTTCATACTTGTCCCATTCGTCGATGGTGGGCGGCCTTGTACCTACCAGGCTCATATCGCCTTTTAACACATTCCAGAACTGAGGGAACTCATCGATCGAATACTTTCTGATAAATCCTCCAATCCCTTTGTCACCACCAATAATTCTGGGATCGTGGTCCAGCTTGAACATCATTCCATCTTTCACACGATTCTTTGCCATCAATTCTTTCTTACGCTTCTCCGCGTCCATATACATGCTGCGGAATTTGTAAAGCTTAAATCTCTTACCGTTTTTACCTACCCTGACTTGTGAAAAAAAGATAGGTCCCGGTGATTTTATGTAAATGCATGGTGCCACAATCAAATACAAAATTCCAGTGATGATACATCCGATCAGGCCGCCGGCAATATCCATAGCCCGCTTGTAAAATGCCTGTTTCCATGAAGCCATATTAATACTGCTCGTTAAAACGGTGTAGCTTCCCAACCGCTCTACCCGCTGAACTTCGCCTTCCAGCTTCGCCATCTCGATCAGTTTCAAATGAACCGTGATCCCCATCTCGATGAAATGATTAATCAGGTCTCTTGGCAATGGAATCTCTTTTGGCAGATTAAGAAATACCTCATCTACCCATTCTCTGCAGACATACTCTTCAACATTATCCATGGTTGCTACTACCGGCACATCATTGATCGTCTCACCAACCCGGTCTGCATCAAGAAGGCTGATTCCTATAATCTGAAAACCTTCATAATTATTATTACGAATATTATCAATCACTATATCCATCATTTCTTCTGATGTTATAATTAATAACGATCGATTTCCTTTTCCTACAACACCCTTGGTTTTTAAATATTTTTTCCAAAGAATCCTGGCTATGTAGCTGATGACCATATAAATAGTGCCGGTCAGGACCAACGTAATTCTGGAATATCCTTCACCGGTTTGCGTTGCAAACAAATAAAATACCGCAATTAGAATTATTTGGCATACGTGCTTAAATGTAGCTGTAAACTCCTTATAATATCCCCTCTTCAAAACATTTTTGAAGCTCTCGCCAAAGAAAGTGACGCAGACTTGAATTAAGAAGAGTACAAAGGCCATATTTCGATACAACTTGTTCTCATATGCCAAATGAACCCCATGACGAATAAAATAAGCGCTTATAAATGCCACTTGCAGACAAACTAAATCCAGGATCATAAAATCCCAGTGTTTCAGCCAGCCAAGGTTAGCCTTTTTATACATTTTTCATCCTCACCCTTTTTAGTGCCGTATGATCATTTTTCGACAGCATGTCGATTTTTGGCACCTCATCATCTGTTCGCGTTAGAAACAGGTGCATAATATACGTTTAAAACTTACTATTATTATACCCTCAAAACAGGTGTTGTCAACCTTAATGAACCATATAATAATTTTATGTACGGTAATTTCTGGAAAGTGAGGCTTATGAATTGGCGGGATATAATCGAATTGCAGCAGGGGAACGGATCAGAAACAGACGGATGATTATGGGAATTACACAGGAAGAGCTTGCGGAAAAAATCGGTCGTGCTTATAAATACTGCCAGGATATTGAACGCGGAACCTGTGGTATGTCCATTGACACAATGCTTAGCATTGCATCCTGTCTCAATATTTCGCTGGATTACTTAATCTACGGAAATAATGAGGATACCAGCGAATTCACCGACCTGGATGTGGAACAGCAGGCAGTCATTGAAATTCTGGGAAATTGCAGCATCAAGAAAAAAAGATATGCATTGGATCTGTTAAAATTATTTATGAAGGCTTGTGATGAACGCTAATGGAACGAAATCTTTGTTCAATGCTATTCGCATTACGATTAATTAAAAATATGTATTGTTATTTTATAATAATATAGTTTCATACTCTTATTTAAAACTATCCGGTGTCTGCTGTATCATTTTTTGACACTTTTCCAAATATTATTTAACTTTAAAAACTCAGTTCTTATAATACCAATTATATAGAAGAAACTAATTAAAAATACAGCCTACTGGATTCCCCCTTTTCCTCTTATCTGTTTATCAGGCAAGGGTATTCCTCCAGTATGCTGTATTTCATAATTTAAGCTCTTAAATTCTATTTTCTAGCTTGCTTTTCTCCTATATTCTCTGAAAATTCTACAATGTTTTTCTTTCCAAGCTCGATCTTTTTGGCCTGTTTCAGAATTCATTACGCAAGATTTTTCTTGCCAAACATAATCTGTCTGTATTTATAAAGAACTCCCATTAAAAGATTTCCCAGAACACCGATCGCCAGAACCTCACCAATACCTACAGTTACCATTGCATACAAAATCATATCTTCCGAGCCATACGCAAAACGTAACACCCATGGAATAACAATTGTGTTTGCCAGGATCGGTGGAAGGCAGACCGCCCACTTGTTTTTGCGGAGCATCCAGGAACCCAAGGCCCCAATCAGCGTAGCCAGACTCCCAAAAATGATATCCAATGCTGCGGCGCCACACAATAAATTGGACAGCAGGCATCCGATAAACAGCCCCGGGACTGCGGCCGGTGTAAAAAATGGCAGGATACAGAGCGCTTCCGAAATTCGGAATTGGATAGGACCGAAACTGATCGGTGCAAATACCATCGTAAGTACGGTGTAGATGGCAGCAATCGCCGCCGCATAAACCATAAAATAGGTTCTGCTTGAAGATTTTTGTAACATATTCATTTCTCCTTTAGTTTTGTTTTAGGTGTGGAAGGTCTCGAACACACCATATATTTGCCGTTTTTGCCTGTTTTCAGGGGAAAATCAGCTTTCCTACTATAGCACAAAAACAGGGTAAAAGCAAGCCGTTCCAAATGAGGTTGCTGTTTCTTTATACATTAATACTATACTACATATTTTGCTGCCATTGTAAAGGCCATCTTATCACTCAATAGCTACTGCATTAAAATTTAGTCTTTAATAAGTCTGTTTTGTCAACTAATCGTTTACTTTATACAAATTGTTTACTTTACGTGAATTGTTTACTTTACACAAATGGTTTACTTTACACAAATGGTTTACGTTCCCCCTATTCCTAAACAATTGTTCTCTCGTTCACCACCGCGTTTTCAGTCGCTCTAGTCGTCCAGCATCCCCAACAAATTAATCAGGTAATTCCGCTCAACGGCTCAACAAACGGGCTGGCTTCCCCCCAACCCGCATCACCAGATCTTCACCCTCTTTTCCGGCGTCACATACATGCCGTCGCCCTCTTTTAAATCCGGGTAAACCTTATAGAAAGCCTCTGTGGAACTTAAGACTGCATTTACTCTCACTTTTGCAGGAGAATGAACGTCCGTATTAAGCCTGTGGATCATGCTTTCCTCTGTATATTTCGACGCCCAGATGCGGGCATACTGCGTGAAAAGAGAATTCAGGGCTTTCGTATCATCACCGGCAATCGAGGTGACACAGGCAAGGGCGCCTAAATCGGCAATATTCTCGTTTAACGTCTGGCGGCCATTTACAAAACGCCCTTTCACAGCCTCCTGGCCGTCATAGTACGCCGCTACCTTAAGAGTCAGATCCTGGAATTTCTTTAAATCGTCCTCTGTCCACCACATATTATAATTTCCATTTTCATCATAGCGGGCGCCGGAGGAATCAAACGCATGGCTGATCTCATGGGCAATCACCATCCCAATCCCGCCTAAATTTGAAGCATCGTCTGCATTTGGATCATAGAACGGGGGCTGCAGGATCGCGGCCGGAAAGACAATCTCGTTATTCAGGGGATTGTAATATGCGTTGACGGTCTGAGGCGTCATTCCCCATTGGGTCCGGTCAACCGGTTTCTTTATTTCTTCTTTTTCGTAGGATCTGAGCGATCGGTATACATTTACCATATTGTCAACCAGACTGCCCTGCCCTTCCGGAAGAATGACTGCGTTTTCATAGTAGTCCGGCCAGTGATCCGGATAACCAATTTTGAGGGTCATATGCTCCAGTTTTCGAATTGCTTTTTCTTTTGTCGCTTCTCCCATCCAATCCAATCCGTTTATACGATCTTCATAGGCGGCCAGAATCTGATGGACCAGCGTTTCGACATTCTTCTTATCTTCTTCCGAAAAATGCTTTTCTACATAAAGCCTGCCGAACTCAAATCCAAATGTATTCTGAACAAGCTCTCCTGCCAGCTTTTTATCTGTTTTCTTTCCCTGAATTCCCTTTTGAGCATTGCTCCATGCTATGGTGCTGTCCCGTATTTCCGGTGTCAGGTAAGGGCTGAAATCTTTAATCAGACAGAAAACAGAGTAATTCTTTAACAGCGGCAGATGACCTTCTGTCAGATAGCTGTTCACCTTTTTAGCCTGTCCCGGATCATTTACCACCCAGGAATTAAAACCGGCCGCCCCGGCCGCTTTTAAATAGGCTTTTATATCAATATTGGAGTATAGGGCGCTGAGCTCCTTCAGTGATTTGGGATTATACGTTTTTTCAGGGTCATTCTGGTCAGACAGCGGAAGCGTTGCAGACGCTAAATCAGTCTGAAACTTATAGATGGATGAAGCAGCTCTTTCCGCCTCTTTTTCGCTGATTCCTGTGGATTCCATTATATTTTTAATATATTTCCTGTATGCTTCCAATATGGCCGACTGTGTACCATCTTCCAGTGTCTCTTTTCCCGGCCCTAAGTCGGCGCTCCCCAGATAGCATCCATAATTCCGGGAATCTTTCATATCCTCATAATAAGTCGGAGCAATGAGACTGGAGAATCCCAGTTCATTGTTTATGGTTCCGATCGCTTTTATATATTCCTGAATATCAGCCGCATTGCGGATGCTGTCAAGGTAAGGCTGCAGCGCACCAAATCCGGCATTTCTTCTCCCTTCCATATCAACTGCCGTCAGATATAGACTGGCTATTTTTTGTTCCGGCGATCCTTCGGCAAACTGCTCTCTCTGATTAATAATTTCATTAAGCAGATCACTTAAATTATTATAAGACTTCTGTCCCAATTCGTAAAAATAACTCCAGTTTCCAGAATCCGCAGGGATCTGCTTTTCTGCAAGGATTTTTTGGTTTACATAATTGTAATAATCGTCTTCCGCCCTTACATTGCCCGCTTCCGCCTTTCCAGCGGTTCTGACCGCGTCTTCTGAATCCTGCGAACCTCCTGTCCCCTGTGGGTCTCCTGAATCCTGCGCCCCCACTTCCCTGTTCATGGCATTTTCCTCCGCCATAGCCAGGGAGGAGGATTCCCGGTTCTGTAGATCATCGGCTCCTTGTCTTTGATTTCTACAGCCGGATAGTATCACCGAGATTACACATAACATTGTAAGACAACCAAGTATTCTTTTCTTCATTTTCGTTCCTCTTTTTCTGTTTCACTTTTACTTTTCTTACGCACCTGTTATTACTATGGCTTTTTTTCATCTATTTCATGCCAAATTTCACCAAACTTACGCCGATTCCCCGTTGAATGCCCCTTCCGTATAAGCTATAATAAAACCATCATGATTTTCCTGGCCCAGCCAGCAGGGGAATCTATATCGAAAGAGAGGGAAAGCAATTGAACGAAAACAGCGCTTATGTTCTTCCCAAAGATAAAAGAGTCAAAGAAATCTCAGAAAAACCCATTGAAAATGTATCCGATTATATTTCCAAGATAAAAGAATACATGGAATCCCGTAAAGGTGAAAATTACAGTTACGTTTACCGGGGCGAGCCCCAGATTTATACCACCTCCTGCCGCGCCAACATTTTCCGGAGGGGCGTCATGGATGGCAATCCTTTCTTTGAGAAGAGTCTCTTTGACGCCATGAGACAGAACAGGCTGACGGGCGAGAAGCGGTATCTGGACAACGCCATCGACGCCCAGCACGGAGAATTTCCCAGCCGCCTTCTGGATGTGTCCTATAACTGCCTGACGGCCCTGTATTTTGCAGTCACGCCGTACTACCGCAAGGATGTTGATTCGCTGGATCACGAGGATGGGATGGTGTTCGTATTTTTCATCGATGAGATCTTCAGTCCCAGCGCGGAGAATACCAATGCCAATTACGACGCCATCATTAACCGGGACAGGCAGTGGCACCGGGATAAGATTATCTTTGAGAAAAACCATAAATTTATTGACCACACAAAACTGAATAACCGGATTGTGGCACAGCAGGGTGCCTTCATTCTGTTCCAGGGCAACGATGCTGCGGACTTACCCGCGTGGATGACGTATGGCATCCGGATTCCGAAGGAGGCCAAACCGCTGATCCGAAAAGAATTAAAGGAATTTTTCGGCATTCATACTGGGAGTATCTATCCGGAGATTGTGAATCTGGTAGATGAGATCAGCAATAAGAGCCGGAAACTGAACACGGAGAAGTTCTGCTGCGGCAACGAGCTTAAGTATGCCGTCAGAATGCTGGAGAAGGAGCTGGATTACTATTTTGACTACATCCTGGATAACCGGAAGGATTTGGATACAGATGGGATTCTGGTCTACGTGGAAAATATGATTAACAGCTACCGGATCGGCCTGCTGGACTTTACCCAGAACCTGGAAGAGGCCATACAGAAGAACTACCTGACAGAAGAAGAACTGAATACTATCGTAAACCGTTACAACCAGTTAATTCTGGAATTTTCCAAAGAGCTAAATCAGCATGGCGTTCATAAATTCTCAGGGAGCCAGCTGCTAATCAGTATGGAAAGGACAAAAGACAATGAGCGAAAATCGGATGAGAGCCAGGAGAATCGAAAACTATAAAGAGTATATCAGAAATATTTTGAGCAACCGTGATATCGACTGCGACGAGACCTGGTGGGACAGCGAAGAGGCTCAAAAGGCGCTGAATCTCCTGGTCCGGGCGGAAAAATGGGAAATCTGCAGTTCTGTACAGATGGGCATTGACAGCAGTGAGAATTTTCTGTTTCTGAAATTTACAGAGGACAGCGGCAGCCTGTTGGCGGCTCTGGAGGAGGAAGCCTGCCGCCTGGCAAATATGCCGGAATCGGCGGAAAAGAATATCTATGTCATCTGCATCGTAGACAACATGAAAAGTCGGGTTTTCCTCGAAAGACTTTTTCTTTCGGCGGAAGGTAAGACCATGAAGAAAAATATCCGGAAAGAGATGAAGGCCTGGAAAGGTACTGTAAATTTTCTCTATATACTCGACAACAGCTACAATGAGCAGGACATCAAGCTGACCAATGTAAACCGGTTTGAGTTTATCCAGATGCCCCCTATGAAATGCCATATCAACTGGGAAAATAAGGACGAGGCGGAAGGTTCTAACCGGGGATATGTGACTTCTGTCCACCTGTACCAGCTGATTGATATCTATAACAGAATCGGCGACAAGCTGTTTAAGCGCAATGTCCGGTACGGTTTAAACGAACAGCTGGGCGTTGACCGCGCGATCAAAGATACGTTAAGAAACAGTCCCGGCGAGTTCTGGTTTAAGAATAACGGTATTACCATTCTGGTAGAACGGCCCGATTTTAGACTGGACCGTGTGGAGGAGGTCCTTCTGGAACACATATCCGAATATGGTGACCTTCATTTCTCCGTCATCAACGGAGCCCAGACCATCACCGCATCCGCCCAGTGCCTTTATGAGATGGAATATGATTTAAAGGATTGCAAAAATAAAGGGGAAACGGAAGAAGCGGCAAAGCTGGAGGAAAAGATCAGGCAGTCGAAGAACGCCAAGGTACTGCTGCGCATCATACATATTCCACACTCTGCGCAGGCCGCCGAGTCGGAATCGGATTCGACCCGGGAGGTGAATGAGATCAGCGTGGCCCTAAACCGGCAGAAGCCCATTAAGGCGGAGGATATCGCCTTCGCATCGCCATTTGTGGTGAAGCTGGCCGCATTTCTGGAGCGGGAGCAGATGAACGGCAAAAGGTATTTCAGGCTGGTGAAGCGCGGGGAAGGAAATATCGCCAGGCGCACCGTCGATCTCGTCGATTTTGCGAGAGCCCGGAAGGCCTGCGCAGGGTACCCGGGGGACGCCCGCAGCAAGGGCACCAATGTTCTGCTGAGTTCCCGAAATGACACCGGCGGAGAATACAGTTTTCAGGATAAAACGATATTCGTACCCGAATGGCTGGAGGCAGAGGATGAACAGGAAGCGGAGATTTTTGAGAAGTACTACGGCGCCGTGTATTTTGCAGTCAGAGTGGCCGATTTTTATGGAAAAAATGTAAAGAAAATCATTACGGACAATCCGGCAGCGGCAGCTGTACTGCAAAATGGGAAATGGTATTTTACCACATATATGGTCCAGCTCTTTAATGGATACCGCAGCGATTACTCCCTGTTCACAGACTGTTTTGAACTGATTCGGGACAAATTAAAAGACATGATGGAGCTCTTCGCCGAACTGTGCGGCGCTGCGGCACAGCTGTCTGGTAACTATCCGGTTCTGGATTCCAATACGTTTAAAAAGGATGAGCTATACTTACTGACCAGGAACGTGGCAGATGTTAGCAGATTTGCACAGATCGTAAACAACAGCCTGGAGGATGACGAGAAGATCGACCTCGTAAGCTACCGTGAGGCTGCTGCCGGAGACCGGCGGCCATCCGCGGAGCCAGACACACAGGCGCAGAAAGCGCCGGGCGGCGGCAAGGCCAAATTCATCAAATTAAACAACGGGCCGGCCGAACGGGTCAACAGCACCGCCCATGCCATGGTGAAGACGGTTCAGTACGTCCTCGACAACTATCCCGGCCATGAGAAGGAGATCCTGACGAACGGCACAGACTGGTTCACGGATGACCGCGTCAGAGCGGAAGAGGGTTACGGTTATCTGAGAAGGTCAGTTGAAGTGACGGGAAGCGACGGAAAAACCTACTGGGTGGGGACCCACTCGAACAGTGTCGTAAAGTATAATCAGATCGACCTGATTTGCAGCCTTCTTCACGTGAAAAAACACAGTATCAGCTGGATCGCCATTGACGGGAAGACGCCGTTGTTTTCATGGTAATGTACATAGGTTAAGGCCACTTAAAAGGATGCCCTGGAAGTCAAATTCATTCCTTCCGGGCATCCTCTTTGTTTTACTTATTCATTGTTTTACTTATTCTATATTTTACTTATTCTTTGTTTTACCTATTCCTGCTGCTCCCCCATCATTCCTGCCGAAACTCCACCGGCACCTGATCCATGGTCTTCCAGGTGGCAAGCGCCTCTTCCGTACTCATTCCTTTGGCAATCGCATCCTTGCGGACCGCGTTGACCGCCTGGATTTCCTTCATGCGCTCTCCGGTCAGTGTATAGCCCTTCATGGCCCACAGGGTCAGCGCCCAGGCAATCATCGGAATCACACAGAACAGCACGAGGACGATCCCCTTCATGCCTTCCATGTAAGGCGTGTCACCACCGGGCAGCGTAGACAGTCCAATGGCTGCGATAGCAATTCCCACCACAGTTGAACTTAATGAGGACACCAGCTTATCCACCAGTGAAAACAACGTTCCCATTACGCCGGGGATATAGTTGCCTGAGCGGTAGGTCTCATAGTCCGAACAGTCTGCAACCATGGGGATCGGCATATCCGCCGTCGCATAGTAGGCTCCATATCCGATTCCAAACAGCAGGACAAACAGGACCGTATAAATATTTAAGCTGCTGAGAGACAGATTCACTCCCGCCACGCCCGGTTTCCAGAACAAAAGCAGTGCAAAGACTCCCACATACATCACCAGCGCAAGCCCCACGTAACGCGTGAGGGACGCCTTCTGCCCGTGCTTCTGGGAGGTGCGCACCGTCAGTACAAAGAACGGCGCGGAGAAAACGTAGCCCGCAATCATCATCGGCAGATACAGCCCGTTATAATTGCCCATCATGGAACCATAGAGCATACAGAGCACCGTACCATTGGTGGCAATAGCCAGCGCCAGCTTGCAGCCGGCCCCTGCAACCATCAGCCTCCGGAGCGGTTTGTTTTCTTTCATAATAGCCACATACTCAGAGATCCTGATCTTCTGCTTCTCCTCACTTCCCAGTCCAAAATACTTGGGCTGGTCTTTCTCCCAGATGCCGATTACCGCAAGCACCGTCAATAAGGCAGAGATAATAACCGAGATCGGAATCATCATGTCGAAAAATGCGGCCGTGGTATAGTCTCCAAACTTCGCCCGGAAAATGGGTGCCAGAAACTGGATCGCTCCCATCCCCAGCATGCTGGCTACCATGTTGAAAATCGTAAACATGGGCCGCTGCTTCGGGTCATTGGTCAGCACCGTCTGTCCGGAACGGGTGCAGGAGGTCTGAAACGTATATCCGATTACATAGAGCGCATAGATCACCACATAGGATGTATAGCGCAGCCACATCATCGTATCAGGGATGAGCCTGGTGCCAAAATACAGCAGAAACGCACTCACCGCCATGATTACATTTCCCAGCACCATATAAGGCCTGAATTTGCCGAAGCGTCCATTGGTCTTATCGATCAGAGCGCCGATGATCGGGTCCGTCACCGCGTCAAACAGACGCATAACCGTTACCATGGTCGTGGCGAACATCAGCGCCAGTCCCAGCACCCCATTGCCGTAATAGGCAATGTAGGTGATGGTCAGAATATAGTAAACATTGGTTGCACCGTTATTAAACGGAAACAGGACGAGCTGGTAAGGCTTTGCCCGGTTCATGCCGGCCGCCGTTGTTGATTCGTTGCTCATAAATGGTACCTCCTGCTTTCTTATTTAACACTCTTTAAGAATGAACCGATAATCAGCAGCACGATGGAGATCACAAAGCAGGCAATGGAAACCACGCTGGCATAGAATACGTTCCAGCCAGGCGTATTGCCGGAGTTCCAGGAAAATAATCCGGATATCAGCAGGACACGGTTCATGATGATCCCGCCGATGACGGCTGAAAAAAGAGCAACGGCAGCCACACCGGACAGTGTCCCCACATAATCGTAATTTCCCCACCGGTTAGCGGCGTAAACAGCAATCACGATCAGAAGTATCCCGGCAATTGCCCCCAGCACAAACAGCGGGAAGGAATTAAGCGCATAAGCTTCGTTCATGGTACTGCTGACCACCATGGCGATGAACGCCACAATACCTGCTGCTGCGGACAGGATATTGAAATAGAAAGCCGGACCCTGTTTTTTAATAAAAGCTGTCATTTTATGATACCTCTCTTTCTTTGCGTTTGGAGGACACGACATACAGAGCTCCACTGGCCAGCAGCAGAATGCCGAATGCTGCGATAGCCGCCATATAGGCCATACGCCACCATGTCATGGTCTGCTCGATATGTGTCGTGCTGTTATAACGGTTCATCAGACTGCTCTGGCTGAACGCATATAAGATATTGTGACAGGAATCTTTCACGGCATTCTGCAGCTTCGCATCGCCGGAAAGCAGCTGGGCACTGAGCTTGCTGCCGTCAACCTGAGTGGCAAAGGTAGAACAGTTCTCCAGCGTCGTAGCTCCATAGAAGCCTGAGATACCACGGGTATCAAAGCAGGTCGTTCCGGAAGCCAGTACCGCTCCGTAAATGTCAGTGTCGTCATAAATATCGGTGACGGCATATCCCTTAAAGCCCCATTCCTCTTTCAGAATCTCTGTCATCATTTCGTAGCTGGCGGTGCATTCCACCGGTCCGATCTTGCTGAATGAAATCATCAGGCCGCGCATACCGGCATCCTCTTCCTCCGTGTCGTACTTGGTCGCCTCGAAAGCGATCTGATAAGCACGCAGCTCGACCTCACGGGCCCTCTGCTCCAGCATATAAGGAGCCACGCCGCTTCGGTTTGTTTCCTGATCGTTAAATGCAAAATGCTTGGGTGCTGCAATCAGGCCGTAATCCAGTGCGCCGATGGCAAATTCCATAGCTGCAGAACCGGACAGAACCGGGTCTTCCGAATAGTATTCACCGTTACGGCCGTTATAAGCATGACGGTGAGTATTTAAACCAGGTCCCCACAGAATCGGTATTCCTGTGAATAGTGCTTCCTCACCGATAAAGGAGCCTACTTCTTTATATAAATCCTGGTTAAAGGAAGCCGCTACAAGCGGTGCATTGGCAAATACCTCCGGATGCCAGTTTCCGTTGGGATCGCTGGCGGAGATGCTCCAGGGAGCCCCCGTGTCCTTTGACGCGTTTAAGTTTACAGCCACACCATTTCCTGCGTTCTCGGTCATATATGTTTCCACTGTACCGATGGAGCTGACTCCGGGGATACTTGGACCGCCAAACGTGGCGAGATACTGTGCTTCCTCGAGCGTCATCTTATCAAGCAGGTCCTGCCATTTTGCATCGTCAAAATCAGTGCCGTACATCTCATAGAACATCAGATCGCTGTCCTTCCCCCAGGTGATTCCGGAGGTGTCGTCGTCCGTCTGAATAGTATAATAATTGCCGTTAAGCAGGTTAATCAGTTCTTCATTGACCAGTGTCATACCGGTGTAGCTCTTCGGATATGTGCCGGCCCAGTCGGTACGGCTTAAATAAGTAACCTCTCCCGGCTGGAAATAGTTCCAGTCAGCGTAATCCAGCTGGTTTGAAATCTTCTCTCCGGTTTTCGAAACAGAGAAAGCGGTGCTGGAAATAAAATCTTCTGTAATCTTATGTTCGTAAGCCATAGCGCTGTTGCTCTCGCCTGACAGACTTTCCGGATCCGCTCCCTGGCGGGCCATCATGTGATTCAGTGCGTCATGCGCGCCGTTACCCATGGCAAAGTAATACGTTCCCGGATCCAGGATATAAGTACCAACGGTGCCGCCACCGTTATCATACGTGTTGTCGTAGCTGGCAATATACTGTAAATCAACCTCTATGGAGACCACCTGTGATTCGCCTGGCTTCAGGGTATCGGTCTTGCCGAAATTAAGCAGCTGAACCGCTGACTTCTCAACGCCCCCCTCCGTATAAGGAGCCTGTCCGTAAATCTGGACGATGGATTTTCCGGCCATGTCACCGGTATTTGTTACCTTTACATGAAATACGGCGGTTGCATCGCAGACGCCGGTATCCGGATCTGTGGAGACGTTAAACTCCGGTTCTCCCTCGAATTCCTGGGTAAAATCGGTATAAGAAAGACCATATCCGAAGCCATAGGCTACCTCTTTGTCATAGTCCCACTCCGTAGAAGACGCATAAGCGCCGACCGGAGAACCGGCGTTGCCGTTTCCAAATACCGAATCGTAATATCTGGTCTCATAGTAGCGGTAGCCAACATAGATGCCTTCGGCCTCGATCAGGTAGTTGCCTGTAGTGCCGCCGGTCTGTCCAGCGCCGCGGGTGAGCATATCCGCCCCGTTTTCATACTGGAAATTACCCATGTTCTGCATGGCGGGAGCCGACATATTATAGGTTGCGTAGATATCAGGAAGTGCGCCGGAAGGGCTGGTGCGTCCGCAGAGGATATCTGACACACCCAGCATACCGTAGCAGCCTGGGAATCCAATCCAGAGAATCGAATCTATTTCCGGGTCATTCTTTAAGTCACCGATTTCAACGGCATTGGCGGAGTTGAGCAGCACGATTACATTGTCGCTGCATTTCTTCGCCATCTCGATGGTATCGCGTTCATTGGCTGTCAGCTGCAGCGGTTCCTCTGCTCCCAGACCGTCAACCACTCCGCCCGGCAGATAGTCCTTGGACTCCGCGCTTGGACGGCTGATGACTACAATTGCCGCGTCGCCGTATTCGGCAAAGCTGGCCGCATAATCGGAATTGACTGCCTTGATCTCTGCTGTGGATGGCTCGCCCGGGTCGTACTCCGCGGAAGGAGTCTCATTTTCGGAGTGAAGATACGTTTCATTCAGTTTATCATATACCGCTGTCATTACCGGATTAACGGTAAAGCCTGCGCCCTCGAACTCAAATTCGTCTCCGCTCCAGGAGTCTAACGTCGCGCCTCTCGTAACCTCGCCGGTGGCAAAGTTATTGTTCAGCGTGTAGGCTATGGTATTCTTAAAATCAGTTTTATTCTGAGTAAGCGCCTGCTCCAGACTGATATAAGGACCCTGTGCCTTGACGCCGAAGCTGGAACCCAGCAGGGATACGTGAGAACGGATTCCGAATAACGTCACCTGGGAATTGCCGGCCAGCGGAAGTCCCTGTCCATCTGCGTTGTTGTTCTTAAGCAGTACCGCGCCTTCCGCAGCCTGCTGGCGGTTTAAATCAATGGCTTTCTGAATCAACGCGTGGGAATTGCCGGTTCCGTCTTCATTGAGAACCTCCGCCGACGGCTGAAACTTATCATATAAAGGGTCATCCTCTGTATTTTCGGAGACGAATTTCTCACTCAAAGTACCGAGAGCGGTATCGATCGTCGCCTTGTAGCTTTCAGCCACAACCCCAATAATAATTGTCAGTGAAAAAATAAATGTAAACAGAGTTGTCAAGCCGCGCCAAAGCGCTCTTTTTTTCATAAACATAACTTTTCCTTCCTTTCAACTGCATATTTTCTTACACCCAATTGGCGCTGGAGGACTTTTTCCTGACCAGCTTATATGCCGGGTTTGGAACCGCGACTTTATGAAAGACAGCGGTATCCCTGCATTCACCGGCTCTCACCTCCAGCGTTACCGTGCCGTTTAAGGGCACACGGAAGTTGAAAACACGGTCTCCTGTCTGTTCCTCCATCAGCTTTCCATCCGCGTACAGCGCGGCCTTCGGCTGATTGGTGTAAACCTTCACAGTAGTGACAGATTCCTCCCGGTCCGCCCTGCGGCGTCCCGCAATGTGCACAAACGGCTCATCACTCCAGTATGCCTTATAGAGATAGAAGCTGTCCTTTTTGATTTTCCGGTCAAATGTAACCAGCCCCTTGTGGTTCATACCGGCCTCTCCGCCCTGATCTCTGGCATCCGCCGCGAAATCAAACATGTTCCACACATGAGTCGCCCACAGATAGGGGTTGCGTTCAAAGCATTTTAACATGTACTCGTGGTAAATGGTCTGATACTCCTCCGAGTGATCCCCTCTGCGCGGCTTTCCGGAATGCAGGTTCGGCATGGCCTCACATCCGTATTCCGAATACCCCAGACAGCGCTTCGGATACCGGAAATGGAAAAACCGCATCCACCAATCATTCAGGAACAGCCCCGGGACGTACCATCCCAGATACAGATTCCACGATACCAGGTCGGTGATATGCGCAGACCGGTTAAATGGTCCGCACATGGCGTAGCAGGCCAGCGTTGTCAGCCTGGTCGGGTCCATCTCATGACAGAGCTCGTTGAGCTCCCGGTGATGATCCAGCATATCCTTCTTATTCTTTGTGGAGATGGTAATCTCGTTGGAGACTCCCCAGCAGACGATACAGGGATGGTTGTAATTCTGGATAATCAATTCCTTCATCTGGCTTATGGTGTTCTCTCTTCCATTGGCCATATGTTCGGAAATATAAGGGATTTCCGCCCAGACCACCAGGCCGGACTCGTCGCACAGATCGTAGAAATACTGATCGTGCTGATAATGGGCGAGGCGGACCGTATTGGCCCCAATCTCACGGATGAGCTCCATGTCCTTTTGATGGTGCTCCTTCGTGATGGCATTGCCCAGTCCCTTCCAGTCCTGATGGCGGGATACGCCGCGCAGGGGATAGCTGCGGCCATTTAAGAAAAATCCTTTTTCCGGGTCTACATGGAAGGTGCGGACGCCAAACCGGCAGCGGATCTCATCCACGGTTTTCCCGTGGTGCTCCAGGCGCGCGACCGCCGTATAGAGATACGGGTCCTTTAAGCCATCCCATAAGTGCACGGAAGGGATGACCAGCGTGCAGTCCGCTCCGGTTCCGGAGGCGGCTGCCGCGCCGTCTGAATCCAGAAGAACGATGCGGATCTCACAATCATCGTCCGGCAGCGCTGCATCAGGCTTATTTCCCCCTGCATCCATCTCGGTAAAGGTCTGGACTCTGACATATCCGTCCAGTTCTTTCACCTGCGGCGTAATGCGGATTCCGTCCCCGCCGCGGTCAGCCAGAGCAAAATGTCTCCGGTTCACCACCACCAGATTCACGTCACGGTATATGCCCCCGTAGAATGTGAAATCCGCTTTCTGCGGGTACACACGGTCGTTGGCGCCATTATCCGCTTCCACAGCCAGCAGGTTTGTCTCCCGCAGCAGATCTGTCACATCCACACGGAATGTGGAATAGCCGCCGTCATGGGTGCACACCAGGGTATCATTGAAACATACCCTCGCACTGGCGTTCACTCCCCGGAATTCCAGATAGACCCGTTCTTCACCTTTCTGAAACTCCGGCATGTCCAGTTCCCGTTCATACCTGCATGAACCGCGCCAGTAATTATTACCGCCATCCTGCCCATCCACGCTGTTCCAGGTATGCGGCAGATTCACTGACACGGTCCTTCCATCCGGACCGGTAAACTGCCACCTGTCATTCAAATTCTTTGTTTTTCTCATGCCATTTCTCTTTTCTTTGTGCTAATCCTCCATACTATAACAAGTTTTTTTTCGGAGTGTAAGCATTTTTGTATAAGTGGTCGATTTTAGAACCCAAGTGGTTTTCAGAAATAAAGAGTCCAGCTCGCCGGACTCTCGCGCCGGAGCGCGGTCGCTTCAGCGGCCATATTTCCTTAGCGCGAAGTGCGCATCCCCCGGAGGGTTTTTGTTTCATAGGACGAACTTTCCTGTGAAACAAAAAAATCAGGACTGAGAGGAGATATACTACCTCCTCTCAGTCCTGTCTGCAGCTTTTTTGCCTGCGATCGGAATCAATATCTTCAGCGAAAAGATATTTTCCTCCGTGTCAATTTTCATGAAACCATTATATTTTTCTACCGTATAGCGGATACTCTTCAAGCCGAATCCGTGATACCCGTTCCGGGCTTTTGTGCTGACAGGCAGATCGCCGTCAAACTCCAGCCGCCTGCCGATCGGATTCATGATATTAATGATCAAAAACTGTTTGCGGACGTACACCAGCACGTCTATCATCCGCATCTCCTGATTCTCCAGCTGCTTTACGCTCTCAATCGCATTGTCAATGGCATTGCCAAACACGGTGTATAGATCCACCGGGTCAAAGATATCCATCTGGCGGCCATCCGCAATGCAGTTGATCTTGATGCTGCTGGCCGTGCAGAACAGGCTCTTCTCCGTCAGAACCGTATCCAGCACCTCATTACCGGTCTTCACAATGGAGTCATAGATCTGCACGGAGTCTTCCACCTCACGCAGATATTTGTCCCGTTCCTCCGGACTGGTGATGGCGCGCATGGCGGCAATCTGATGCTTCAGATCATGGCATTTGCGGTTAATCAGGGTTATGGTCTCCTGGGAAAGCTCATACTGCTCCTTCTGCTGATGCCACAGCTGATTTAAGATGTCCAGCTCCTGTTTCATGGCGCTTTTCTTGAACAGCGTGTTCTGAAGGTAGAGAATCAGGACGCAGTAGCACTGAATCAGCAGGATGTTCCATACCCGCACATCGGGAAATGGAATGCCGCCTCCTGACCTCAAAAAACCAAACAGAATTTCAAAAACAATCAGCAAAAACAGCGCCGAGGACAGCTGCCGCGGCCCCACCTGGTAGACTCCGTTTTCCGGCATATATCTGACGATTGTGATGCCGGCCATTCCATAAATCACCGCGTAAATCACTGCCATGTAGCCGACAGCCGACAGCTGGCCTCCGATCTCCAGACTCCTCACAACAATAAACGCGGACTCATGAGCAATCTGCTGGCTGATGATCGCCCACGCCGCGCAGTACACCGCCGCGCCCACAGGCATGGCCGCGCAGATATAAATAAACAGGCAGCCCAGCAGAAAAACGCCCGACATGGATACCACCTCCGGAACGGTCACCGCCGGAAATGCCGTCTTCCACCAGACTGCTGCTGCAGTCACAGCGCAGGTCCCCGCCGTCGCCAGCCCCAGTCTCAGCCGGAAATTCGGGCGGTGTTTCAGCGGAATCATATAAAGCACGCATGCCGCCCAGAGCGATACAGCCAGTTCCACATACGTCCATATCGTAATATTTATCTTTGTCATGTCCCCATCCCCATGTAATCCGTCAGCTCGGAAAGAAATGCCGTCTTATTCCTCCTGCTGATCTCCAGTTCATCTCCTGCTACGATGACTATATTTTTGCGTATCTCCGAGACGTACTGCAGATTCACCAGATACCAGTGGTTGCACCGCACAAAATGGCTCTCCTTCAGCGTCTCCTCCGCTCCCTGCAGCGTTCCTCTCACCACGAAGACACCGTCCTCCGTGTGGTAATGCAGCATACGGTTCTGCACCTCCACGTAGTGAATCCGGTCCACCTTAAGCCGTTTGATCCCATCTGGAAGATTTAAAAGAATTTCCTCCGGCTGACGTTTTTTCACCCTTGAGACGGCGCGGTCGAGACGCACGGAGAAGGTGTAATAGTTAATCGGCTTCAGCACGTAATCCAGCGCTCCCACATCGTAACCGTTAATCGCATACTGGGCCATATTGGTAATAAAAACAAGCACCACATCCTGATCCTTTTTCCGTATCTCCCGTGCCGTCTCCATCCCATTCAGCTTCCCCATCTCAATATCCAGCAGGATAATGTCAAACCGCGGGCTGTAATTCTCCAGCAGCGCACTTCCGTCGCAGAAGGTCTCTATCTGAATCTCCCGTTTCTTCTCTGCACTATACTGCCTGATGTATTCCTGAATCTGGTCAATATACACTTTTTCATCGTCCACTACAGCAATTTTCAGCATGCCCCGTTACCTCCTGACACATAACCCGCCTCTGTTTCATCCGTTCATTATAACATGTCCGATTTATTTTGCATAGAAAAAATGGCGGCGCAGCCGGAAAGGCCCTGAACCTTCCAACGTCCAGGACCTCCGGTACCGCCGGAAAATCCTTTTATAAAATGACCGGCTGGATCTGTTTTCCTTCCAGCGCTTCTTCCAGGGTTCTGACAATCTGATCCGTCCTGGCAATCATAGAATTGGGTTTTTTAATCGCGTTATCCTGGCCGAATGGCACGAAATAAATGTTTTTAATATTAAAAAGCTGGCCGATATTTTTAAAATTAATTCCCAAAGCGTCGTTGGTGGAAATCGAGATAACCAGGGGTTTGGAGTTTCTCAAATGGGCTTTTGCAGCCATGAGGACAGGGGTGTCAGTTATGCCGTTGGCCAGCTTTGCCAGGGTGTTCCCCGTGCACGGTGCAATGAGAAGAATATCCAGGTAGCCCTGCGGACCAATCGGTTCGGCATCCTCCAGCTTCAGAATGGGGGGATTGCCGGTCAGGTCGGAAATGTGGCTGATAAACTCCGTGGTATCTCCAAAACGGGAATCGGTAGTCTGCACATTTGTGGAGATAATGGGATAGATGGAGGCGCCTTCCGCCATCAGAGCGCTGACTGCCTCTTCCATCTTACTAAAGGTACAGAAAGACCCGGTGATTGCCAGGCCGATTTTTTTTCCTTCTAATTTCATATAAACTCCTTTACTATAAGCTTTTCATGACAGCCTTTAACAGAATTTCAGCCGCCGCCTTCGGCGCATAGGCACCGGGGAGTCCGGGACATAGTTTGGCGTTTATTTCCCGGCTCTTACATGCGGTAAAATCCACGCCGCCAGGGGCAGAGGCAATATCAATGATGGTGACATCAGGCCTCATAAGGCGTATTTCGGCTTCACGGATGACTGGTGCTGGTATGGTATTGAAAATAAAGTGATACTCGCCTATATCCTGTGAGATTTCGGACAGAGGCTTTGTCTTAAGCCCAAGCGCAGTCCCGAAGGCCAGCTGGACCGGATCTCTGTCGGCCACTGTAACATCCGCAGACAATCCCTGTAATTTACAGGCAAGCGTTCTTCCGCAGCGGCCGAAGCCTGTGATGAGACACCGGCTTTGATGAAGGCAGTCCGGGCTCAGACGGATCGCTTCCGCAATTGCCCCTTCCGCTGTGGCTATGGTATTTTCTAAGGTTATTTCCTCTATCTCCAGAAAGTCAAAGTATGGGATTTTATGCTCTTTGGCGTGGTCTTTTACAAAGTCAGGTATATTTCCGCCGAACAGGGTATGGTCAGGCGTTAAGTGTCTTAAAAGGTCCGTGATCTTTAAGGAATCTTTCTGATCCGTGGAAAAGATGGTCTTGCCATCCTTTGTAAAGGGTACAGGACACAGAAGGACGCTGCTGGCTTTTATGGCTTCTTCCAGAGAAAGGTTAAGCCTGCCTAAGTCGGCGGATGTAACGGTGGGAAATCCCTGTTGTTTTAACATGCGGCCCAGATAAATCTGTCTTAAATCGCCGCCCAGAATCAAATAATTATTCATGAACTTCACTCTCCATAGTGATTTTATATGAGGAAAAAAACTGGTTTGTGCAAGGAACAGACCGGGAGAGTTTGTCATATTTTACATCAAAGCATCGAATCAAAGGGAAGGTAAGATGATTTTTGAAGGATCTGCAGCAGCAGTTGTGACACCAATGGCCGAAAATGGCTCTATCGATTTTAAAGCAATGGGAAAATTATTGGAATTTCAACTGGAGAATGGAACTGACGCCATTGTAGTAAATGGGACTACCGGCGAATCCTCCACGCTTCAGGATGAAGAGAAATATAAGCTTATTGAATTTACCGTGAAGCGGGTTCATGGAAGGGTGCCTGTGATTGCAGGCGCAGGAAGCAACAACACCGCTCATGCAGTAGAATTGTCGAAAAAGGCTCAGGAGCTTGGCGCGGATGGGCTTTTAGAAGTGACGCCTTACTACAACAAGACATCGCAAAAGGGACTGATCGCCCATTTTACGGCCATAGCGGACAGCGTTTCAATTCCGGTCATCCTCTATCATGTGCCCAGCCGTACCGGCATGACCATGGAACCGGAGACCTGCAAAGTACTTTCACAGCATCCGAACATCCAGGCTGTCAAGGAGGCGGGAAGCAATATCTCCCACGTTGCCCGGATCGCCTCTCTGTGCGGGGATGACCTGGATATTTATTCGGGAAATGACGATCAGACGGTCCCTGTTCTTTCTCTGGGAGGAAAAGGCGTGATCTCTGTCCTGGCCAATATCATGCCGCGGGAAACCCACGAAATGTGCAGACTTTTCCTGAATGGGAAGGAAAAGGAGAGCTTAAAACTGCAGTTAGACCTGCTGGATTTGATGAACGCCCTTTTCCTGGACGTCAATCCGGTGCCTGTTAAGGCGGCCTTAAGCCTGATGGGAATGTGCGGGGAAAATTACAGGCTGCCTCTCATCAGAATGAGTGCCGCCGACAAGGCAAAGCTGACGGAAACCATGAAGAGGCATGCCCTGATTTAGAGAAATGCGAAAGGGGGTCCTGAAAGCCGTAATCGTACGGCCAGGACACCCCTTGATTTTTTCTTTTAGTGGTTCTCCAAAAATGCTTCTATCTCCCGCCTGTCCGGCATGGACGGCGCCGTCCCGATCTTCTGCACCGAGAGTGCCGCCGTCGCGCTGGCGAACACCACCGCGTCCTTCCAGTCTTTCCCTTCCGACACGGCCGCCAGAAGTCCCCCGCAAAATGCGTCTCCCGCGCCGGTAGTGTCCACGGCCTCTACGGAGAACGCCGGAACAAACTCCCTTTTTCCGGATGCCGATGATAAAAAGGCGCCGCGGTCTGCCATAGTAATGATTACCTCGCCGATTCCGCGTTCATGAAACCAGTCCGCCGCCCTCGCTGCGTCCGCTTCCGAACAGACAGGAATCCCGGTGTAATACTCTGCCTCCACCTCGTTGGGCGTGATCACATCGATCCGTTCCCACAGCCCTTCCGGCAGGTCTGCCGCAGGAGCCGGGTTTAAGATCACTCTGGTCCCGCTCTCTGCCGCGTATTCCGCAACCCGCTCCACCGCATCCAGATTCGTCTCCAGCTGCATCAGCACATATTCACAGTCCTGGATCACTTCCTTTAAGGAATCCACTTCCTGCTCCGTTATAGAAAGCCCCGCTCCCGGTACCACCACAATCTCATTCTGACTGCTGTCTTCCCCCACCAGGATCAGCGCACAGCCTGTGTCCTCCCGGTCGGTCCGGAAGACCCGCCCGGTCTCCATGCCCAGTTTTTCCATTGTATTCAGTGCAATATCGGAAAATGAATCCGTACCCAGCTTGGTCGCCAGCGTGGCTTTTGCCCCCGCTTTAAAGGCGGCTACAGCCTGGTTAAAGCCCTTCCCCCCAGGGCCCATTTTAAATCCATTCCCCTTAACCGTTTCTCCCGGAACAGGAAGATGCGGCGCACGGGCCATGAGATCCACGACAAAGCTTCCAAAAACCAGTGTTTTTCTTTCCATATACAACCTCCTGATTCCCCAAACCAATCACTCCTCCAGCAGTATAACTCCGTTCCCTGCACCGATTCTGTCGGCTCCGGCTTCTATCATAGCCTTTGCCTGCTCACAGGTACGGATTCCACCGCTGGCCTTTACCTTTGCTGAATCTCCCACAGTTTCTCTCATCAGACGAACCGCCTCTTCCGTGGCGCCTCCGGTCGAAAATCCGGTTGAAGTTTTTACAAATCCCGCCCCTGCCTTCACAGAACGGCGGCAGGTTTCCACAATCTCCTCCCTGGTAAGCAGGCAGGTTTCCAGTATGACTTTCACCACCGCGCCGCCGCTGGCTGCCACGACTGCACGGATATCCGCCTCCACGCGGTCGTAATTTCCGTCTTTTACGGCGCCGATATTGATGACCATGTCAACCTCTTCCGCCCCGTCTTCCACGGCGGCCTGTGCCTCGTACGCCTTGGCACGGGTGCTCATGGCCCCCAGAGGAAAGCCCACGACACAGCATACCTTTACTCCGCTACCCTTCAGAAGTTCAGCCACCAGCGGAACTTGGCATGTATTGACGCATACCGATGCGAAATGGTATTGAACCGCTTCCCGGCAGTATCTTTTTACCTCTTCTTCTCTCGCGTCGGCGCGCAGTATGGTGTGATCAATCTTTTCTGCAATATTCATGTTGTTCTCCATTACTATCCTTTGATTCCCCCCTGTGCCACCGCAGTAACAATGTATTTTCTCGCAAAGAAAAACAGTACCACCATGGGGATTACTACAATAAACGCTGCCGCCATCAGCCTCTCATAGCGGATTCCCGCGGACTGCACAAATGAAGTCAGTCCCACGGTCACGGTTCTCATCCTTGACTCATTCGTCACCAGCATGGGCCATAAGAATGAGTTCCAGCTGTCAATGCTGTTGAGAAGAATGATAGTGATGATCGCCGGCTTGGCGATTGGAACCATGATTCTCCAGAGAAATTTCCAGTTGGATGCCCCATCCACCCGCGCCGCGTTGTAAAGCGAGCCCGGAATCTCCAGAAAGAAGTTTCTTAATATAAAGATATAGAGTATGTTGGCTGTATACGGTACGATCAGCGCTTTATACGTATCAATCTGATGGAGCTTCACGATGGTAACGTAATTGGTAATGGCAAGAAGCTCAAACGGAACCATCATAAATCCCAGGAACAGGGAAAAAATAATGTCTCTCCCGGGAAACTTAAGCCTCGAAAATGCAAAGGCAGTCAGTATGCTGACCGTGGTCGTCAGGATCACCGATGAGACCGTGACAAACAGCGAGTTTATAATATACCTTGCGAACTCCCCGGAACTCAGCACATACTTGAAATTATCCAGCAAAAATGACGGCGGCCACCAGATCGGAGGCATCTGCGTCACCTGCTCCGGCGTTTTAAACGCAGTAATGATCATCCAGTAAAACGGCAGAACCATCATCACCGCGCCGGCCGACAGGATTACATAGGAAATGATCTTTACAGCCAGATGTCTATTTTTCATCTCAATTCTCCTCGTATAATAAGTTTGTAAGCAAGAAAAGTGGCTTACAGACTTATTCTTTTTTATGGTATAGAGGTAAGGACATCTAAGAGGGATGCCCCTCTCCTTATTCCCATCTATACAGTCAACAGTTA